>Ga0181601_10000273_pt1 | contig 41310 bp, 32 predicted proteins | sample 041ome_8_FD_133020 | JGI IMG/M metagenome (GOLD analysis project Ga0181601, IMG submission 133020) | Coastal salt marsh microbial communities from the Groves Creek Marsh, Skidaway Island, Georgia - 041407BS metaG (megahit assembly) | ecosystem: Environmental > Aquatic > Marine > Intertidal zone... | reverse complement strand
TCGAGGCTGATCTTAAAGTCATCGACCAAGGCCCAGCCAAGGAACGGCGCGAGGAACGTACTCAGAGCAAGACACGACACGGTCACCAGCACGTCGTGAGCCAAGGCCACCACCGCTGCAAGACCGAAGGCCACGTTCTGAAATCGCAGCCAGACATAAAGCACGATGCAGACCAGGCTCGCGACGAGGGCGTAGCCAGCGGTGACCTGTGTGTTGCCCGCAACTTTCCCACCGATCCGATTGGCAGACAGGTAGACCGGGGTTTCGGCAAGCTCTGTCGCCATCCGTTCGGCCACTCGACGCGTTCCTTCAACGTCGAGAGCGGTTGAGAGAGTCCACTCACGATACGGCTTGGCACGAACACCGCTCGTCCCGGAGCCCGGCTCGCCGGCGTCTAGCTGATAGGCCGCATCAGCCGCGGCTTCCGCCTCAAGAGCCCTACCGAGGACCTCTTCAAGGGCAGGCAGGTTAATCCGCTGCGGGAAGTCGAGCACCACCTGGCTTACCAGTACAGCTGTGTCTTCATCGCTCTCCTCGGCAGATTCCTGTTCGGATTGGGTACCACTCGCAGCATCAGCAGCATCATCTGATGGAGCATCATCTGATGGAGCATCGAGCGGTGTCACGTCACCAAACTCCATCGAGTAGGTCGCCAGACGTCCTGGGAATGCCTCCTGGAGAGTCTTCTCAACGAGGTCGGCATCCTTTACGGAGGTGTCAATCTTGTAGCGACTGCCAGCGGCTGAATCCGAGGAGGTCATCGAACTCACCGCCACGTCGTCCAGCGAAGCGACGGCCTCACGCACCTCAGCCACATCCAGTTCTTCGCCTTCCTTAAAGGCCAGTTGCACGCTGGAGCCGCCAGTGAAGTCGATATCGAGGAGGCCTTGCCCACGGTAGAAGACCGCAGCACCACCGATACACAAAAACACCACCGCCCCTGCCACGGCCGGTCGCACGTAAGCCACAAAACCGATGTCTGTCTTCCCGAACAGACGTGACATCGAGAGCCTTGTGATCCAGCGGTTGCGTTCTGCTAGGTCGAACACAACCCGTGAACAAAACACCGCGGTAAACAGATTGAGCGTGAGCCCGAGCACCAACGTGACCGCAAACCCCTTCAGCTGATCGGTCCCGATCGCGTAGAGCACGACGCCGGTGATCAATGTCGTCAGATTGGAGTCGACGATCGTGGAGAAGGCTCGCTGAAAGCCGTTGCGAATTGCCATCCGCATCGCTGCTCCACGATCAAGCTCTTCTCGCATGCGTTCGTAGATGAGCACATTGGCGTCCACCGCCATGCCCACCGAAAGCACGAGGCCAGCCAAGCCTGCCAGCGTGAAGGCGGCCTTGATGCTGATCATGACCGCCACGACGAGCACCACATTGAGCACCACGGCGAGGTCCGCCACCAGGCCCATGAAGCGGTAGTAGGCAAGCATGAACACCAGCACCGCCACGAGGGCGAAGAGCATGGCCTGACTGCCTGATCGAATCGTGTCTGCCCCCAGCTGGGGACTGATGTTCTGCTCACTGACCGGCTCGCTTGAGAGCGCTGCCGGAAGACTGCCGGCATTGAGAACGCCGACGAGAAACTCGACGTCTGCCTGCTTGAAGCTGCCAGTGATCTGACCGTCGCCCGAGATTGCTGTGCGGATCGTGGGAGCCGACAGCAGCACATCGTCGAGAACAATACCGAGTCGGCTCGTCAGACCATTTGCCTGGTCAGGCAGGTTCTGCCCTGTCAGGGTGCCAAACAAGGACGAGCCGGCCGAGTTGAAGGAGAAGTTCACACACGGCTGCAGATTCTGGTCGTAACTCGCAAGCGACCTGGTGAGATAGCCACCGGTCACATTGAAGCGATCGAGCACCACCAGCACCTCAGTGCGGCCGTCCGATGCAGCCCGCGTGACCAGTCCACTTGCCTCACCGACGCCAATTTTGGCGGTGTCGAGCTCGACCCAGCGGCCGATCTGCCGACCTTCCTCTGAGACAATTGTGCCTGGCGTTCGTGAACCCAGTTCGATCACGCGGCGGTGTCGAGGGTCTGAAGAGTTGGCCGTGATCCGGAACTCAAGCACACCTGCGCTCGAGACGATTCGCTTAATCAGATCGACTTCGGCCTGATCAACATCAGGCACAATGACTTCCAGCTGGTCGAGCCCATACTGCCGAACCGTGACCTCTTTTTGTCCGCCTGGATTCACGCGGCGGCTGACGGCAGCCACAAGCTTGTCCATGTCGACCGGTTGAGCACCTCCGGCAACGCTGTAGTCGAGCGTCACAGCCTCAGCGGTCTCTTCACGATCGTCCAAACGGACCTGCACCTCGCCGAAGTCGACCGCGTCGACCGCCGCGACAAACCGTTCCACCGCAGAGGCATCGGCAGTCTCCAGCCGCACAGCGACCGTTCCTTCAGCGGTCCGCGAGGCCACGCCCTTGAGGCCCTCCTCGCGGTTGATGACGTCTTCCATCCGTCGAGCAGCGTCGTCGGCCTGCTCGCCAACACGTTTGGCTGCATCCACCTCGTAGACCAGGATCACACCACCCTTGAGGTCGATCCCCAGCCGTGGTGGCCAGCCAGAAGCAACGATCACCACACCACATGTCAGCGCAGTGAGCACGACCGCCATGCGGCCCCACATATCTTTTGCCCGCAGACCGCCGGAAATCAGATAGGCCACAGCGCTTGGGGCAAGAATGCAGGCAGCGGCAATCAGCCACAACACCCAGCCTTCCGTATACCACGGCTGCGGCTCAGCCGCGGCCTGTCCCAGGATCGCCATGCAGCCTCCGAGAAGATGGTTTGCTGCCATCGGTCAACCGGCTCCTTCCGTTCCCTGCGATGCTCCAGATTTCGTGTCGCCCAGCACACGCAGCACGCTGCCGAGGGTCACGTCGAGCTTGATATTGTTTGATTCGTCGACTTTGAGCGTCACGCGATCACCGTCCCGATCGACGGCCGACACCGTGCCATAAAGCCCACCAGCGGTGACCACGCGATCATTCCGCTTCAGGTTGTCACGCAACTTCTCCTGAGCGAGCTGCCGCTGCCTCTCCGGACGGTAGAGCAGCATCCAGGCCAAAAACACAATCGCCACCAGCGGCAGGTACTGCACCAGCAGTTGCACCGACTCCGGGGGCGGGTTGCCTTCGGCGGCCTCAGCCAGGGGGAGCCCCCAGGAGATTCCTGCAGCCAACGGGAAAACGGAAGACCACGACAGGCTCAAAAAACTCACGGACGTGGTTTCCACTCGTTGCGGGCAACAGGACAACGGACCTCTCCCCGATCCGCACCCGCGGCGGGAGAGCTCCTGGTAAGAGCCGGATCATACGAACCGCGATCGGCAGTGGACAAGCCCGTGCCGTTCTGAACCGGCTCTGGATCAGTCCGCCTCGCCCTCGATCGGCCCCCGCAGCTGCTCCGCGACCACGCCGAGACGGCCTGCCAGGACCGCGTCACGGAGCCTCCGCATCAGCCGAGCGTACATCGTCAGGTTGTGCAGTGACACCAAAATCGGCCCGAGCATTTCACCCGCCAGGAACAGATGCCGCAGGTAGCTGCGGCTGTGCCGGCAGGCAGGACAGGGGCAGTCTTCCTCGATCGGGCGACGGTCTTCGATCAGCCGGGCATGCCGCATCTTAAGCACGCCAGAAAAGGTGAACGCCAGCGCCGTCCGCCCGCATCGCGTCGGCAGGACGCAGTCAAACATGTCGATTCCCGCGGTCACGCCGTCAATCAGATCGATCGGCCGTCCCACGCCCATCAGGTAGCGAGGACGGTCAGTGGGCAGATGTGGCATGGTCGCTGAAAGCGTCGCCCGCATCGCCTCTGCACCCTCCCCCACCGAGAGCCCCCCAACAGCAAGGCCGTCGAAGCTCATCCGCGACAGGGCCTCGGCGCTCGCCTGCCGCAGCCCCGGGTCCAGCCCACCCTGCACGATCCCAAACAGAGCCTGATCAGGCCGCGTGTGGGCCTCGAGGCAGCGTTCTGCCCAGGCCAATGACCTCTGCATCGCCTGCTCAACCCGCCGAGGCTCTGCCGGCAGCCCCACGACATCATCGAGCTGCATGGCAATGTCAGCACCGAGACTCTGCTGGATCTGCATCGAGTCCTCGGGAGTCAGCCGGACGGCCGCTCCGTCGACATGCGAACGGAAAGCGGCTCCGTCATCGGTAATCTTGACCTGTTCGGCCAGGCTGAAGATCTGAAAGCCACCCGAGTCCGTCAGTGTGGGGCCCGACCAGCCCATAAAGGCGGCCAGACCTCCGGCCGCCTCGACAATCCGTTCTCCTGGCCGCAGATGCAGGTGGTAGGTATTGCCGAGGACGACCCCCGCTCCTGTCTCCGCAAGCCGCCCAACGTCCACACCCTTGACCGACGCCAGTGTGCCCACCGGCATGAAGGTGGGTGTTTCCACGGCACCATGGGGCGTCGACAGATGCCCGGCCCGCGCTCCGGTTGGATCTGTCGCCTCAACCGAAAACGCAAAGCCAGGTCGCATAGAAGAGTCTGCAGTCCGCGGAGAATCAGAAGATACCGAACGCTTCCAGGCTGAACCGTACCACGAGCCCGGCAGCCACGACACTCACCATACTCATCAGCTTGACGAGAATGTTGAGGCTCGGCCCGCTGGTGTCCTTGAACGGGTCGCCCACGGTGTCGCCGACGACAGCAGCCTTGTGGGCCTCAGTGCCCTTCCCGCCATGCACACCGCTCTCGATGTGCTTCTTCGCGTTGTCCCAGGCACCACCAGCGTTGGCCATGAAGACCGCGACGCAGAAGCCGCTCGTCAGCCCTCCCACCAGTAGCCCCATCACACCACCGACGCCCAGCAGCAGGCCCGTGACCACCGGTGTTAGCAAGGCCAGCAACGACGGCAGCACCATTTCTTTCTGGGCGGCTTTTGTGCTAATCGCGACTGGAGCCGCATAGTCTGGCGTCTCCGTGCCCTCCATGATGCCCGGCTTCTCACGGAACTGACGGCGAACCTCCTCCACCATGCCCTTCGCGGCTCGTCCGACCGCCTTCATCGTGAGCGCACAGAAGACAAACGTGCTCATCGCTCCGATAAACAGCCCGACGAGCACCTTCGGATTCATCAGCGTCACATCGTAGAACCGCATGAAGTCCGCCATGCGGGCGTCCGCCACTTTCACGATCTCACCGGAGGCCTCCAACTGCGCGACCCGCGACTCATCGGAGAGCGACTCAACCGGAGCCCGATCTGCCGCATTGGCGTACCCAGCGATGCCCTTCTCGCTGAGAATCAGCCAGGTCTCGTTGCCTGCAGACGTCGCCCCTGCCTGCATGACCACATCCCCCCCCACCTTGACCCAGGTGCCAGGCTCGATGGCCTGCCCGTCAGCCGTCTCCACGACCGCTTCGCCCCAGCGTTCAAAACCGATTCGCACCTCCTCGACATAGGCAGCCAGGAGAGCGAGAGCCGTCAGGGCAGCGGAACCGATTGCAAAACCCTTGCCAGTGGCCGCAGTCGTGTTGCCCAGAGCGTCCAACGCGTCGGTCCGCTCACGTACCACCTCAGGCATGCCTGCCATCTGAGCGTTGCCACCCGCGTTGTCGGCGATCGGTCCATAGGCATCAGTTGCCAGGGTGATGCCGAGCGTCGAGAGCATGCCGACGGCTGCAATGCCGACCCCATAGAGGCCGAGGGCGAAGAGGCCGGGATCGGCAAAGCTGAATCCATTGGCAAACCCAAAGGAGAGCAGCGTGGCCACACCGGTGATCAGCACGGGCGCCCAGACGCTCATCATCCCTTCGGCGACGCCGCCAATGATGATCGTGGCAGGACCAGTCAGCGCCTGATCAGCCAGTTCCTTCGTCGGTGCAAACTCGTTGCTCGTGGAGTATTCAGTCCACTTGCCGATCAGCCAGCCTGCAACCAGGCCAACAATCACACTCACGGCGACACCGATGTGCGGCTTCCCCAGCAGCAGAAAGGTCAGCACAAATGACGCACCAACGATGGCCACTGTGGAGAGGTTGATTCCCTTGGCGAGGGCGGCCAAAAGCGTCTTCTGCGATGAATCCTCCTGTGTCTTCACCTGCCAGATTCCCCAGATCGAGAGGCCAATCCCGATCGCGGCAATCGTCATCGGCAGGAATAGTGCTGCCATCTGCATCTGCGTGCCCTGTGTCTGAAACGCCGCCACACCGAGAGCTGCGGTGGCCAGGATGCTGCCGCAGTAGCTTTCGTAGAGGTCGGCCCCCATGCCGGCGACATCGCCAACATTGTCACCCACGTTGTCTGCAATCGTGGCTGGGTTGCGAGCATCGTCCTCGGGAATGTTCTGTTCAACCTTACCGACCAGGTCTGCCCCAACATCGGCAGCCTTCGTAAAGATGCCGCCGCCAACTCGGGCAAACAGAGCCTGCGAACTCGCCCCCATCCCGAAACAAAGCATCGTGACGGTGATCTCTTCCAGCGAGAGTGGCGTGGCGAACATCGGCACCAGCCAATAGAGGACGAAGAACCAGATCATGATGTCGAGCAGGCCCAGCCCCACGACAGTCAGACCCATCACGGCACCAGATCGAAACGCCACCTGCAGTCCCTCGTTCAGGCTCCGCTCAGCGCCAGCCGCTGTACGGTTGCTCGCCAAGGTGGCGGACTTCATGCCAACCCAGCCGGCCAGTCCTGAAAACAGCCCCCCCGACAGGAAGGCAAACGGCACCCATGCGCTCTGCACACCAAGGCCAAACGCCATCACCATCAGCAGCACAAAGATCACCGCAAAGAAAACCGCCACCACCTTGTACTGCTGGCGGAGATACGCATCTGCACCGGTGCGGACGTAACCGGCAATCTCTTCGTTCTTCTCTGTGCCGCCCGACTGCGACTCCATCCAGCGATAAAACTGGAGGGCCTGCCAGAGGGCAAGCACCGCCCCCGCCAAGCCCACAAGCCACCAGAAGCCAAACCTGCTGATGAGGCCAATCCGTCCATGCACGTCTGCTTCGCCCGCAGCCGCTTCTGAAGCCGACGTGGGAACAGCAGAAGAGTCTGCTGGTGGTGCAGCATCTGTCACGGCAGCCTCAGCAGCTGTCTCCGTTTCAGCACTGTCTGAGGCCTCAGCAGCAGCCTCCTGAGCGGCAGCACCTGTCGGGACTCCAGCCAGCAGTACGGCGGCGAGACTCACCGCCAGAAACGCTGACAATGAGACACGAAGGCTCAAGAGACCCGTTGACATCACACGACATGTAGCAGTCACTGCATCACTCCACGAAACGACGACGCGGTGGAAGAAACAAAGAAAAGATGAAGCGAGTCTGTCACTCCCCTCACCCAAAGATCAGCGGAATCTACATCCGGCCGAAAAAGTGTGTCAAACAAACGGCCATCGAAAGAACGCTCTCGGCTCGCTCAACACGGCGTGCACAGCCCCGGCTCATGACACTTCTCACGCAGCATGCGTGCGTGAAAGATGTCAGCCGTCGCTTGGCTCGACCACGGGCTGCTTGCCGATGGCGTAATACGTGAAGCCACGGGCCCGCATCTCCTCGGGCTCATAGAGATTACGGCCGTCAAAGATGACGCGTCCGGCCAACGTTTTGGCCAAGGCATCAAAGTCGGGACGGCGATACGCTCCCCACTCGGTGACCACCGCCAGACAGTCCGCCCCGCGAGCCGCATCGAGCGGCCCCTCCGCGTACGAGAGGGCATCGCCAAAGATCGCCTGCACATTGCCCATCGCCTCAGGATCATGCACCCGCACCCGCGCTCCCCCAGAGAGCATCTGGTGGATCAGGTCGATTGCCGGAGCATCACGCACATCGTCGGTGCGAGCCTTGAAAGCGAGCCCCCAGATCGCAACTGTTTTCCCCTCAAGGCTGCCGCCGTAGTAGGCCAGGATCTTTTGGCCCAGCACCTTTTTCTGGGCGAGGTTGGTCTCGTGCACCGCGGTGAGAATCCGCGAGCCAACCCCCTTGTCACGTGCCATGGCGGCCAAAGCCTGCACATCCTTGGGGAAACAGCTTCCGCCGTAGCCAACCCCAGGAAAGAGAAAAGCAAAGCCGATGCGGCTGTCGTGTCCGATGCCACGACGGACATCATCAATGTCCGCCTCCATGCGCTCAGAGAGATTCGCCACCTCGTTGATGAAGCTGATCTTGGTGGCCAGCAGTGCATTGGCCACATACTTGGTCATCTCCGAGCTTTCAGGCGACATCACAAGGAACGGATTCTCCGTGCGGAGAAATGGCCGGTAGAGGTTGTGGAGCACCTTGCCGACAGCCTCCTCCCGAACGCCGACCACCACCCGGTCTGGCTTTTGGAAGTCCTCGATCGCCGCGCCTTCCTTGAGAAACTCCGGATTGCTGGCGACACGGCAGGAACGGCCAAGCCGGTCTCGTAGCCGTCGTTCGATGCCTGCACACGTTCCCACCGGCACGGTGCTCTTCGTGACGACAATGGCGGTTGAAGAGAGATGCTCCGCAACTGTGTCAACGACCTTCCAGAGCGCTGAAAGATCAGCGGATCCATCCGCAGACGGAGGCGTACCGACCGCCAGAAAGATCACCTCTGCATCAGCGATGGCAGTGGCCGTGTCGGTAGTAAAGCGAAGCCGTCCCGCCTCGGCATTCCGCACCACCATCTCTTCCAGACCAGGCTCGTAGATTGGCACCTCGCCAGCCGTCAGTCGTGCCACCTTCGCAGCGTCGATGTCGAGGCAGGTCACCGTGTTGCCGCTATCGGCAAAACAGGTGCCGCTCACGAGTCCGACATAGCCCGTACCAACCACGCCGATCCGCATCGAAGCCCCCTCAACTGAAGTCTGCTGCCTCCAGGCAGGCCAACAGCGTCACTCCTGACTGCAACCCCGTTTGGCTGTGCCCAACTGAAAGGAAACCTTCGACAGTGACTCAGCAGCCCGTATTCCGCCTTTATTCCTCTCCGGTGACAGGCTCATCCTCATCCTGCTCACCGGGCGGTACATGCACCGCAGCAGCGATCGTATCGCCGTCGTCGAGTCGCATGATCCGAACACCCTGCGTGTTACGGCCGATCGCATTGATCTCGCGGACATTCACCCGCTGCAGTTTGCCGAGCCCGGTCATCAAGAAGACCTGATCGTCTTCACGCACTGAGACAATCGACACCACTTGGCCGTTGCGAGCGGTGGTCTTGATATCGCGGACACCTTTCCCGCCACGATGCTGCGTGCGGTATCGCATGCCGCTCGACGATCCATCGCCCTCGCTGTCAGTGGAATCGGCATCGGTGCCCTCCGTCCCGACGGCCGATTCCTCGACGGCGGATTCCTCGGCTACCTCATCGAGGTTGTCTCCCGGGCCAAAGGGCGTGCGTTTGCCGTAGCCGTGCTCACAGACCGTCAGCAGCGTGGCCTCCGGCTCTGCGATCACCATCCCCACAAGATGGTCGCCGCTCCCGAGTTTGATGCCCCGCACACCACTGGTGTCGCGGCCTGTGGGCCGCACATCCGATTCAGGGAAGCGAATCGCCATGCCTTTCGAGGTGGCAAGAACCACCTGATCGCCGGGGCGTGACACCACGGCATCGACCAGCTCATCTCCTTCACGGAGTTTGACCGCGATCAGCCCCTTGGTCCGACGACGACGGTACTGCTCTAAGGCCGTCTTCTTGACCATGCCGCTGCGTGTGGCCAGCAGCAGGAACTGATCCTTGTCCTCAAAGCCGGACACCGCCCGACACTCCGCCACCCGTTCGCCTGGCTCGAACTCCAGTAGGTTCACCAGCGCCCGTCCCTTGGCATCGCGTGCCAGCTCGGGAAGCTCAAACACCCGCATCGAAAACACCTTGCCGAGCGTGGTGAATACGAGCAGCCAGTCATGCGTGCTCGCCACAAAGAAATGCTCGACAGGATCGTCTTCGTCACTCTTGGCACCCTTGAGCCCCTTCCCGCCCCGCTTTTGGGCACGGTAGGTGTCGGCCGCCGTTCGCTTGACGTAGCCATCCTTGGTGATCGTGACCACCATCGTGGCCTCGGTGATCAGATCGGCCATGTCGCGGATATCCGCAACCTCGCCGCTGATCTCCGTTCGACGGGGATCAGCATGCTTCGACTCAAGCGTGACGAGCTCCTCACGGATCAGGGCCCGAATGTTTGATTCGCTTGAGAGAATCCTTCGGAACTCCCCAATCTTGCTGAGCAGTTCACGGTGTTCGCCGGAGAGTTTCTCCTGCTCGAGGTTCACCAACTGGCCAAGCGTTAGACGCAGCACGGCATCGGCCTGCACCGGCGAGAGTCCATACTCCTCTTCAACGCCGCGTTCCTCCTGCAGGACCGCAAAGCCTTCACCGCCAAGAGCCCGCTCCAGCAGGGCAGCCGGAGCCTTAATCCCCATCAGCCGCTCCTTCGCCTCCGCCTGTGAAGACGACGACCGGATGATGCGAATCACCTCGTCAATGTTGGCCAGTGCCACCAGCAGCCCTTCGAGGGTGTGCTTGCGGCTGCGGGCCTTCGCCAGCAGGTGCTGCGTGCGACGACGAATCACGGTGGTGCGATGACGCAGGAACTCTTCGAGCAGCTGCTTCAACGACAGGATTCGAGGCTTGCCGTCGACCAGGGCCAGGAAGATCAGTGAGAACGAGGTCTGCAGCGAGGAGTATTGGTAAAGCTGATTGAGCACGACATCGGGATCTGCATCCCGCTTCAGCTCCAAGACCAGCCGCACCGGCTCCTTGAGGTCGCTCTCATTGCGGATCGCAGAAATCCCCTTGATCCGGTCATCGCTGACAAGCTCTGCGATCTTCTCTTCGATCGCATCGCGGGTCTGCTGATACGGAATCTCGGTGACCACAATCCGATTACGATTCTTGCCAAACTCCTCGACGTGCGCTCGGGCTCGCAGGGTGATCGTGCTGCGGCCGGTGAGGTAGCCACGGAGCAGCGCCTCGCGGCCCATCACGATGCCGCCTGTGGGGAAGTCAGGGCCCGGGATGATCTCGACCAGTTCTGCCATCGACACGCCTGGTTCGTCGATCAGCCGCACGAGGCCACGGCAGACCTCCCCCAGGTTGTGAGGCGGGATGCTCGTCGCCATGCCGACAGCGATACCGCCAGCACCATTGACGAGTAGGTTGGGGAAACGGCTCGGCAGCACCACCGGTTCGGTGTTTCGCTCGTCGTAGGTCGGAACATAGTCGACGGTGTCGAGCTGAAGGTCGTCGAGCATCAGCGACGCGATAGACGAGAGGCGTGCCTCCGTGTATCGCATGGCAGCAGCAGGCAGGCCGGCGATCGAGCCAAAGTTGCCCTGCTTATCGACGAGGACATGCCGCATGTTCCATTCCTGGGCCATGCGGACAAGCGTGGGATAGATCACGCTTTCACCGTGCGGATGGTAGTTACCGCTGGTGTCGCCGGAGATTTTGGCGCATTTCACTCGCCCGGAGCCCGGCGAGAGGTTGAGGTCGTTCATAGCGACCAGAATTCGCCGCTGTGACGGCTTCAGCCCATCCCGCACGTCTGGCAACGCACGACTGACGATGACGCTCATCGCGTACGTCAGATAACTGTCCTTGAGCTCCTGCTCGATGGGCAGTTCTACGAGCCGGCCGCCGGCTGAATCGGTTCCGCTCGAGGCGTCCGTTCCACCGGGCTGCTGATCTTCCGGCGGATCGCTGTCGTCAGCCAAGGGCGGGCTCCTAATTGAGGTTTTCTCCCGGGAATTCCTGGCCCCCGGCGAAACCTGAAAGATACCCGCCTAGCAGGCAGGGTCAACCGTCAACGCCCTACCCGCAGGCACATGAGACTCCCCTGGCATGGGCGTTTTTCGTAGGGCCCCACACGGGTTGACCCGCTGCGACAGCAGACCTACTCTCCCCGCCCATTTTCACCTCGGTTCTCTGTTGTCAGCAGTTTCTCTCAGGGCCCCCCTGTGTTCCGGTTTTTCACCCGTTTTCCTGCACTGCCCGGTCTCGCAGCCGAGCGGCCGCTTCGCGATGCCTCCTTCGTGATGGCCGCCGCGCTGACGGTGTTGCTGGTCAACCTCGGTGGTCCACCGCTGTTTGACGACGACGAGCCGCGAAATGCCGGCTGCTCGCTGGCGATGCTCGACAACGCCGACTGGGTGGTCCCCACATTCAACGGCGAACTCCGCGTTCACAAGCCTCCACTGGTCAACTGGGTGCAGATGGCGGGCCTGACCGTCGCCGGCCGGAACGAGGTGGGGGCTCGGCTCGGCTCCGCCCTCCTGACCACAGCCAGCTGTCTGGTGACATGGAGAATCGGCTGCCTGCTGTTTTCCCCAGCGGTGGGACTGTTGACCGGACTTACGATGGCCGGCTGCATCTGGACCGCCGTGGGTGGCCGTGCGGCCACCCCGGACGCTCCGCTCGTGTGTGCCACCACCTGCAGTCTCTGGCTCCTCGCCGGCGGCCTGCAGGCAACCGGCCAGCTGCGACTCTCTACCGCACGCGGGATTGCGATCGGAATCACCTCCGGCCTGGCTGTGCTTGCCAAAGGCCCGGTCGGCTTCGTGGTTCCTGCGTCGGCTGCGATGCTGTTTGCCCTCTGGCAGGCCTGCGACCGAGAACCTAAGGCAGAGCAGAACTGGCTCACACGAGCCCTCCGTGAGCTGCGTGGTCTGCGACCGGTGTTGGTCACGGCCGTGACCATCGCCGTGGCCCTTCCCTGGTACGTCTGGGTCGGCCTCCGAACCGATTGGGAATGGCCACGTCGCTTCCTGCTGGAACACAACGTCGAACGGTTCACCACTCCCCTGGAAGGCCACTCCGGCTCGATCGCGTACTATCCGCTGATCCTGCTGATCGGCCTTTTCCCCTGGTCCATCGCGTCTCTGGTGGCGGCGAGCCACTGCGTGCGAAACGTTTGGCGGGAGCGTGTCCCTACCAGCCGAGCCGCCCAACGCTTGCTCCTGGCATGGACCGTGGCCTGGGTCGGCTTTTTTACGCTTGCTGGCACCAAACTGCCTGGCTACATCTGGCCGGCGTACCCAGCGGCTGCTGGGCTTGCTGCTGCGTTTTGGCATGCCTGGAGCCGAGCGGAAGCCCGCCACGACCGCTGGATGCCCCTTGCCTGGTGCAGCCTGATCACCGCAGGCATCGCATTCGCCATCGGTGGACCGCTGTTTATCAGCCGCAGCCTGCCCACGGAGTCGGAAGCCGCCATCGGCTGGTTCCTCGCCGCCGGCGTACTGACCGCCTCTGGTGGACTGCTGACCTGGCTGATGCAGTTGGAACGATTCGCTCTGCGACGCCAGTGGATTCCCGCCACGCTCGCCGTGATTGGAGTGGGCGGGACCACGCTCCTCGCCACCGCCGCCTCCCACACCTTCGCCCCACTCGGCCCGCGCGACCTCGTGGCTGGGATGCCTATCGACGCAGACATCGCCGTCACCTCCTGGGGATCTCCCAGCGGTGTCTTCTATGCCACTGCCCGCCAGGGAGCCGATCGTGTCGTCAGCCTCAGCGAGCCCGAAGAGATCCTGAGCTATCTCGCAGAGAAGCCCCGAGCCTTCCTGCTGGTCGACCCACGGTTTGCCGAACGCGTGCTTGACCAACTGCCGTCCAACCACGCAGTGCTGGGGAGCACAGCAAGCATGCCGGGGGCCAAACAGCTGATGCTGATCGGCCCGACCGCCAGGCTGGCAGCGGACCGTGAGCCCGACCACGTGACGACCGCCCACCACGCCCCCCCCGTTCGCCCTCTCTAGATGCAGACTGTCGCCGGAGAACGCACCACCATGACCTACCGCCAGGGATTGCTGATCACCCTTGTCACCTCCACGCTGGCGCTGGCGGCAGGCTTCGGCACCGCTCCGTTCTGGGATGAAGACGAAACACGCTTTGTCGCCATCGCCCAGACGATGCTCGACACGGGTGACTGGGTGGTACCGATCTACAACGGCACCCTCGCTGTCGACAAGCCGGTGCTGATGCACTGGAGCATTGCCTCTGCCTTCGCCCTTTTTGGACGTTCGGAGATTGCCGCTCGCATCCCCGCCGCACTGGCCACCCTGCTGACGGCATTGGCTGTGTTTCATGCAGGCAGCCGCTGGTTTAGTCCCCTGGCAGGTGTGTTTGCAGCGATGGCCTATGTGGGCAGTCTGCTAGTGGCCATCGAAGGACATGCCGCAACTCCCGACGCGATCCTCGTCGCCTGCCTGACCTGGGTCACCGTACTGGCTGCCGAAGGCCTCGCGCCCATGCTGCGGAGCAACGGCGAACTGGAGCCGCATCCGGCGTCGAGCCTCGAACTGCAACGAATGCCTCTGCGACACGCTTTGGCAGTTGGCGGCATCACAGGGCTGGCAGTGCTCTGCAAAGGCCCCGTCGGCTTTGTGGGCCCACTGGCGGTGGTGTTCCTCTGGGCCTGGTGGGCCGACGCCGATGCCCATCTGCTGCGTCGTGGAGTGGCGACGTCACTCGGCGGAATTGCCACAGGGCTCGTGCAGGGCGGGTTTCGCACCGCCTGGCGGATGCGACCGATCGTCCTCACCGTGGCCATGCTGGCCGTGGCAGCGCCGTGGTATCTGGCCGTCTCTGTGCGGACTTCGGGAGCGTGGCCAGAGGGCTTCTTCTTTGTCCATAACCTGCACCGATTTGCTGCTCCAATGGAGAACCACGTCGGCGGTGTGCTCTACCATCCGCTCACGATGCTGGCGGGCTTTTTCCCCTGGTCCTGTTGGCTTCCCCTGGCCATGGTGTTGGCCGGCTGGCGGATCTGGAGCCGCAGTCTTCCAGGCACCACCCGGGCAGCCACGATGCTGTCGATGGCCTGGCTGCTGATCTGGGTGGCCACCTTCTCCGCCGCGGCCACCAAACTCCCCAACTATGTACTTCCAGCGTATCCCGCAGCAGCCCTGATCGTCGGCAGCCTGGCCGCAGAAGTCTGCCGCCGTGAAGCCTGGGTCTCGCCACGTTGGTTCGCTACCGGCGGCGTCTCGCTCGGTCTTGGCGGTGGCATCCTCGCCGCCATCGTGTTTGCCGCTGTGCCCTTCGGCCTGACCAACGGCGAACCGGTCGCCCTGCTTGGCATCATCCCAGTGATTGCCGCTGTCCTGGTGCTCGGGCCATTTCGCCATCGTCAGCAGGCGGCGGTCACCACCGTGGCCATCACTGGCCTCGTGCTCACCGTGCTTGCCGTCGGCCCCGCTGCGACGCACCTCGGCAAGGCCAATCTGCTGCCAAGCCTGGTGAACACAGCCCGTGATCACTCCGATGGTGAGGTCACGCTTGCCGGCTACCACCAGACCTCGCCGGCGATTGTCTGCTACGCACAGTCGGTCGTGGGCCAGTGGACAACGCCGGAGGAGTGCAGCGTGTTCTGGCAGCAGCATCCAGAAGGTCACCTGCTCGTCGCCGAGGACAAGTTTGCTGAGATTCAAAACTCCCTGCCCGCTCATATCGGCGTGATTGATCAAGCCAGACCGCTGTTTCGCGACCAGGACGTCCTCCTGCTGGGTCCTCAGCAGCCGACACACACAGCCGATCTCAGCACGAGCAACACTTCGGAGAGCTTCCGTCGATGAACATCCGCGACCCCAATGCCCGCCCCCAAACCGGCGGCCTGCTCTCAGTCGTGATTCCCTGCCACAACGAGGCAGAGATCATCCAGGCCACACATCGCAGGCTCAGCAAGCTGCTGCCAACAACTGGCATGGACTACGAGGTGATCTACGTCGACGACGGGAGCCGAGACCGCACGCTGCTGAAACTTGAGACGATCGCCGCGCAGGACCCACATGTCACGGTCGTTGAACTCTCCCGCAACTTCGGCCAACAGGCCGCGATGTCGGTCGGCCTCTCGGAAGCGAGCGGCGATGCCACGGTGATTCTTGATGCAGACCTGCAGGATCCCCCCGAAGTCATCCCGCAGATGATTGACCGCTGGCGGAAAGGAGCTGACGTCGTATACGGTCAGCGTCGCAGCCGAGACGGCGAGACCTTTTTCAAACTCGTCACCGCGAGCCTCTTCCACCGCCTGTTCCGCAAGCTCGTGCCTTATCGAATGCCCGTTGATACGGGTGACTTCAAACTGCTCGATAACGCAGTGGTGCAGGCGATCTGCCAGCTACCCGAGAAGCGTCGCTACATGCGGACACTGGTGGCCTGGAGCGGCTTTCGCCAGGAACCTGTGCTCTACGACCGTGAGGCTCGGTCGGCGGGGGAGACAAAGTACTCCCCGCTGAAGCTGCTCCGGCTGGCAGGTGACGCGATCATGATCTCGTCCGACACGCCTCTCCGCCTGGTGTGGGCGGTCGCAGGTCTCTTGGTCGCTGCAGCAACGGTCACAGGGCTCGCCGCAGCCATCGCCGGCTCAGCCGTCACGGCAGTCATCGCCGCGATTGCGTTTGTGGGCGGTCTGCAGGTCGCCGCGACGGCTCTCGTCGGTGAATACGCCGTGCGTGGCTACCGCGAAGCGCAGGGCCGACCAACCGCAGTCCGACGCCGGACACTGTCCGCGCGGGCACTGTCGGCACGCGCAGCCGCAACAACGCAGCACGATTGCGACAACTCGCGACATCTGGATGACAACGAGTACACGTCGGTACATCCGATCGGGCACCGGCCTGCCGCCTGAGAAAACTCACAGCGGCAAACCGGTGTCACCGGCGCAATCGTTGATGCAGCAGCACGGCATCCTCGCCAGATGCCTGCCGCCGCATGCGTCTACTTCTTGGCGAGCTCGTCTTCGATCGCCGACACGAGCTCATCGTCCGCTGGTGCTACTCCTGAACGGAAGCGGCCGGCGATTGACCCATCTCGCCCAATCAGGAACTTCTCGAAGTTCCACTTCACGTCACCTGCCGGGTCTGACTCCGCCGTCAGCGTCTTGTAGAGCGCTGGCGCCTCGGCCCCCTTCACGGTGATCTTCGAGAACATATCGAAGTCGACGCCGTAGGTGCTCTTGCAGAACTCTGCGATCTGCTCGTCACTGCCGGGCTCCTGGGCACCAAAGTCATTCGCCGGGAATCCCAGAATCACCAAACCCTTGTCTTTGTACTTGGCGTAGAGGTTCTGCAGTCCTTCGTACTGCCGGGTGTAGCCACAACGACTGGCCACATTCACGACCAGCACCACCTTACCGTTGTAGCCACCTAGGTCGACCTCGCTGCCGTCGATCTTCTTCATCGAGCCGGTTAACGGCGAGGCCGCCTCAGACCGTGACGTGGCACATGCCATGCCAACACACACGACAGCCATCACCAGTCCACGCATCACCTGTTCCCACATCATCGGCATCAGCCTCCGTCTCTGAACCGTTCTCACGGCATGGAGTCGCACATTACGACCCACTCCTCTGAACGTTCTAGGACGGCTCAGCACAAGAGTCAAAAAGCGGATGTCCGCCGGCCGCGATCGACGCTTCCGCTCCAGAGCCCTTCAGCGTGCCGTTAGGCCTGCGGCCCGGCCGCCACGACATCTGGTCCAGCTGCCTCTGCGTAGGCTGCAAAGTTCTCGCGGAAGCGGCCTGCCAGCCGACGAGCTTCCGCTTCCCAGGCCGCTTCCTGCGACCAGGCCCGCGACGGCACGAGCACTTCAGGAGCCACTCCAGGAACTGCTGAGACCGCTGAAAGCCCGAACACAGGATCCCGCTGGACTGCGGCATCGACGAGCTGCCCGGAGTGGATTGCGTCGATGATCCGCCGCGTCACGCCCAGATCGATCCGTCGTCCAGAGCCGTACCCGCCGCCTGTCCAGCCGGTGTTCACCAGCCAGGCTGATGCCTGATGACGTTCGAGCTTCTCTGCTAAGAGCCGTGCGTAGACCGTCGGATGCCGCACCAGAAATGCAGCGCTAAAACAGGCAGAGAAGGCGAGCTGTGGCTCCACAATCCCCATCTCAGTGCCGGCCACACGAGCGGTATAGCCGGAGAGAAAGTGATACATCGCCTGCTCGCGGGAGAGCCGACTCACCGGCGGCAAAACACCTGAGGCATCACAGGTGAGAAAGATTACATTCGAAGGATGACCTGCCACACAGGGCACACGGGCGTTGGCAATATGCTCAATCGGATACGCGGCCCGCGTGTTCTCCGTCAGCGTGCTCGACTCAAAGTCGACAAGCCGCGTGGCGTTGTCGAACACCACGTTCTCAAGCACAGTCCCGAAACGAATGGCGTCGTAGATCTCGGGTTCACGTGGTCGCGTGAGATGAATGCATTTTGCGTAGCAGCCCCCTTCGATGTTGAAAATGCCGTGATCACTCCAGCCATGTTCGTCATCACCGATCAGCTGCCGAGCGGGATCTGCAGAGAGGGTTGTCTTGCCAGTGCCCGAGAGTCCAAAGAACAAGGCCACATCAGAACCGGCTGGATCGGTCCCCACATTCGCTGAGCAGTGCATCGAAAGCACACCGCGAGCAGGCAGCAGCCAATGCATCACGGTGAAGACGCCCTTCTTCATTTCACCGGCATACTCCGTGCCCAGGATCACCCCTTCCCGTTGCTCAAGTGAGAGGTCGATGCTCGTGCGACCGGTCATCTGATGCGTGAGCGGGTTGGCAGGAAACTGTCCTGCGTTAAACAGGACGTAGTCAGGAGCACCAAACCGTTCCAGCTCATCGAGCGTGGGCCGGATCAGCATGTTCTGCATGAACAATGCGTGGTACGCCCGAGCACAGATCACCCGCACCTTGATACGGCACGCCGGATCCCAGCCGGCATAGCCGTCAACGACATACACCTGATCCCGCGTGTTGAGATAGTCGATCGCACGCTGACGATTGAGCAGAAAGGTGTGCTCCTCGATCGGATGGTTGACCGGCCCCCACCAGACATCTCCCTCACTCTCGGCATGACGCACCACGTGCTTGTCTTTCGGGCTGCGGCCGGTCTTCGCGCCAGATCGGATCGCAATCGCCCCGCTTGCCACGATCGCTGCATGCTCTCGGCTGACAGCATCCTCGTAGAGTCGCCCAGGAGGTGCGTTACGGACCACGACGGGAACATGAATCTCGTGCGGGGAGAGATCAACGTGGACTGGCATGCTCGTATTTCCTCGTGGCGTGCGTCTTCGCAGCGTACTCCATGCTCTCCCAGTACGGACTACAGCAGGCTGTGGGGCCTAAAGCACGCTGTGCAGTTTAGAACAGGCTGGCCACGAATGCTCCTGCGATCAACGCCACCCCCGCACAGAGCAACGCGCCACCGAAGAGCAGATCGGGCTGGACGCTCAAACTGCAAACCGCTGGAGAGAGCCGTCGCCTGACTTCCCCCCAGGCCTCCAGCGGTGGTCGACGCCCCATCGCCACAAGGCTCACCGCCCGCATCCCGCTGCTTCGCTCAAGATGCATCTGCAGACCGCGATTGGGCAAGATGGCTGCCTCACCAGCCCAGCGTGGATGAGGCTCAAGCGAGGCAAGCACTTCAGCCACCAGCGGCCGCACCTGCTCGATCGTCACGTTGTAGATCACCAGCCGCGGTCGTGAAAATAAAATCGCGATGGCCACCGCGGCCAGATAGACGGCAATCAGCCCTCCCTGCTGCCAGGCCTGTGTTGCCAACGACGGCCCCCAGACAAACAGAGGCCCGACTGTGACAAGCCCTGCGAGCGCGATTGCCAACACCGCCGCGTCCACACCACCAGAAATAACAACGGGCCTGCGACGGAGAAAGACGGTTCCAAGTCCGACGAGGTAGAGCCCTGCAGGCACAAAGGCGGCGACAGCAGAAAGGCTCTCCCCCATGCCTGAGACCATCGCACCGGTTACCTCAGCGTCATCCAAAACAAAAACAGAAGCCAGCCAATCTCCACCACCAGTGCGGCCAGAAACATCGGCACACAGCGAGCACACGCCGGCGTTCCCTGAGGCTCAGCACGGTCCACCGCCGCCACTCGATCGCTCATCGCTCGCGGCCTCCGTCACCGCTCCACCAGAAGAGCCACACGGCCCGCTGCCTCAGAATCGCTGCCTTAGACGCACATCTTTAGACGCACCGTACATGCTCAGGCCGTTTCAGCAACGATAAAACTGAATCGATCACGAAACACATCGTCGAAGTCGTAGACGTCGTGGAAGTCTTCTCGTCGGTCTTTGCGTGTTTTCCGCATCTGGCCGATATCGATCATGTTGAACACGATCTCACCAAGATCCCTGGTGCTTGAGACACCCCAGTTCCCCAGCACCATCTGGGCGAGGTAGCCATACTGATCGAGGGCATATAGCCTGGCCGCCTCGCAGAGCTGCTGGCCGGTGAGATGCTGCTCCGCCCGCTTGCGTCGCTTCTTGCTGCGGCTCTCGGATTCCCCCGCAGCCTCGCGGTCAGCATCGCCTGATTCGTCCCCCATGCCCAAGGTTTCCTGGGCAAAGGTCAACGATTCAAGCACAAACAGATACGCGTCGACGGTGTACCGCTTGTCACGCTGCACAAGAAGAAGCAGCGGATGCGTCGGATCAGCCAGTGGCATGGGAAACCTCACAGAAACGGAACCTGCGAGTATACCCATGACACATTCCCCCACAAACGTTTGGCCAGGCCGTCAACGCTGCAGCGGTGCTGATCAGGTGAACCGTCACCGTGGTGCCGGTTGTGCCGTTCCTGCAGCAGGCAGATCTTCCTTCACGAAGGTGTAGCCAAGTGGTGTGATCGGCTTCGAAAAGTCGCGAAGCATGTCGAGGCCTTTGTCGATCAGGCTCGTTTTAGGGTCGAACTGATAGACGTCTCGATCCTGACCACCCGGCTTGTAGATCTGCATCGCGAAGGGCATCAGATCGCGTGCCTGCAGGATCAGCTCAACCCTGGAGAAGTTGGCCGCGTCCGCCTGCCAGCGAGGAATCGCCTCCAGCCATACCTGATCATTGACACCGGGGGGCGTGATGAGCCGCATCGCATACCGCTGTTTTAGGGTCTCTGCCTTGGCACCAAAAACAAAGGGCAACGGCCCATCGCTGATCGCCTTCCCCTGCATCTCAGGCGGGAGCACCGTCTCCTTTAGCTGCCGCTCAGCATGCCGAAACTCGAAGATGCTCGTGCCGTTGCAGACCCAGTGTTCGCCTGCATCACCAGCAATGGACTCATAACGGCGATTCTCAGGATTCCACTGCCTCGATTCACGCACCCGGTAGAGACCTTTATCGGGCGCTGCGTACTTCAGTTCACCACTGCTTTCGGAGAATGCGAGCCGATCACCGTTTTCCCCAGCCGGACTCCAGGCGGTGTACTCCCACTTGTAGAAGCGGCAGGTCCAGGTGTGGACAGCACCACTTCGCTGTTCCCAGGCGGCCAGTAAACGATCGAGCGCTGCAGCCTCTGCGGGCGTGAGCGGTGGCCGTCCGGCAGCCTGCTGCGGTGCGGCGGCCACCCGTGGACCTGCAGCCGACTCCTGAGCCTGCAACAGGTGCGGCATCAGGCTCATCGCTACCGTCAGCACACACACGGATGTGGTCTGGGAAATCGCACCTGGCATCGTTCTCTCCGCCACCGGTCAGAGGGCATCGTGGATCCCCTCGCACACCAATCCCAGCGGCGAGGGGCGAGAACTCTAGCAGCCCACGACACCTCTCGCGAGGCCGTTTTTCAGGGTCTTACCGGGGAAACGAGGCCGTTTTCACCCGTCCGAAAGCCCGCCGCACAGTCTCTCCCCGCGGCTGCTGGTGCCGCCGGTGGCGGGCTATACGCCGGCGGCCCTGCGGAGGTCGCCCAGTTCACGCTCGAAGCCACCTGAGAGAATCGGAAAACGGCACCAGGTCTTTGGGTCAAGGTTCTCATCGTCGAGATGAAACGAAGGGGCATACCGCTCCCTTTTCCACTGGTTGCGACTCCAGAGCCGGTAGAACCTTTCGATCCAGGCGGCCAGCTGCAGCGGTGACTGCTCAGGTAGTTCCCCACAGAGACGCTTCCAGGCGGCCAACGGCATCTGCTTATCACGGATCGCAAACCGCTCGATCAGGTCGAGGACGGCATACGGCATCAGGTCGGCTTCATCTGTCTGTCCTGCCGATGGGGGTCGCAGTTCTGCTGTCGGCTGCTGCACGTTGACAGACTCGAGCGAAGGAAACGCCCCAACCCCCTGAGGTCCGTGCTGCTGCATCCAGACCAGCCACAGCCGAAGAAACGCTTTGTCGATGCCCGCAATCGGTGCCAAGCCCCCTGACGTGTCGCCATCCATCGTGGCGTAACCCACCGCAGCCTCCGAACGGTTACTGGTTGAGAGCAGAAGCGCCCCGGTCACGTTTGCCAGCATCCACACCCCCGGCGAGCGTGCTCGGGCCTGAATGTTCTGCAGGGCGATGTCGTCTTTCTCCCAGACCAACGGCCGGCCCAGAGCTGACGAAACAAGCTGGGTGTAGCCGGAGACAAGCTGATCCACATCAAACTCGTGAAACGCGGCCCCCAGCCCCTCAGCAAGCGTGCGTGCCGCAGAGCGGGTCACATCACCGGAGTTGGTAGTGGACTGATAGACACACGTCAGCGTCTGCTTCACGATCGCATCGACGGACGCCGCGGGTTCCTGGTCGGCCATCAGCCCAAAGCTACTGGCCACGGCCGCAGCCCCGCGCTCAGCCGCGGCCAGCCTGACGGCCAGAGCCGACAGGCAGGCGACTGCCGAAGAGTCCGCCCCTCCGCTCGCCGACACCACAAAGCCGCGCGAACGGCTCTTGCGGGCGTAGTCAAAAAGCCCCAGTGCCACTGCCCTGGCAAACTCTTCTTCTTTGACATATGGCCCCGACTCCCACGCATCTCGCGCCGCCGACGCTGGCACAACGGAGCCTGAAACTCCCATCCCCGCGTCAGGCAGTCTCATGCTGATCGCAATCGGCTCGTCAGTTGCCGCCGCGTCACCGCTGGAAAGTCGCCCCTGGGCCAAACGCGTCACATCAAGATCGATCACGCAGTCGGTCAGCACGCTCTCAGCAAAGCAAAACCGTCGCCCTTCGGCCACTAATCGGCCTGCTGACGCAATCTGCACACTGCCGTCGTAGATCGCCCGCCCTGCCTCGTTACCCAACAGGTTGGCGTACACGTAGGTAACTCCAAACGCCCGCGATCCCTCAAGCACAAACCGCCGTCGGACCTCTTCTTTCGCAAAGGCGAAGTGGCTCGCAGACGGGTTCAGGATCAAGTCAACCCCGCGGGCAGCAAGATCACTTCCGGGACGAGATGCCGCCCACGCGTCCTCACAGATTTCGAAGCCGATCCGCACTCCCCCGACGTCAAACCGGAGGTCTCCAAAAGGAAACCGCTGCAGACCATCTCCGAGCGTGAGTTCCACGCTGCTCCTGCGGCCGCGTGGCCACGGCCGAAACCAGCGTGGCTCATAGTGAATGCCCTCACCGGCAAGATGCTGCTTCGCCACAAAGCCAGCGACCTGGCCATCGGCAACGAGGCAGACGGTGTCGTAGAGGCTGCTCTCCAGTCGCATCGGGAGCCCAAGCGCCACCACGATCCCCCGTGTCTCCGGCAGGATCTCTGCGAGCACCTCAACCGCCGTTCGCTGGAGCCCAGGAGACTGAAACGCGTCTTCACAGCCATACCCGCTGATGGCCAGCTCCGGCAGGCAGAGCACCGCCACATGCCGCTCGCGAGCAGCTCGGATCGCCGCGATCAGCCGATCGCGATTCCCGTTCCAGTCGAGTGGGGTCTGGTTGAGGGCAGCGCCGCCCACACGGATCAGATGCATAACAGCCGGGAACGCGAGTCACCGCTCCCGCGACTCCTCAAGGTAGGTGTAGCCACCGAGACCTTCTTCGTAGAACCGCAAGAAGCGTCCCGCCTGGCCATCGCCGATACGCCCCTCACGGACAGCCCGCTCGATCGATTCCCGTAGTTTCTGCACCAGTTGATTAGCGTCGAACTCCACGTAGTTGAGCACTTCGCGAACGGTGTCTCCCTTGATGACCGCATCGAGCGTCACGTCCCCCTTCTCATCGAGGCTGACATGCACGGCATTGGTGTCGCCAAACAGGTTATGCAGGTCGCCGAGAATCTCCTGATAGGCCCCCAGCAGGAACGCACCGAGGTAGTAGGGTCCGGCATCGAGCGGATGCACCGGAAGCGTTCGCTTCACATCTCGTCGATCGATGAACTGATCGATCTTTCCGTCTGAGTCGCAGGTGACATCTCCGAGCACTGCCTGGCGGGAGGGGCGTTCGTTGAGTCGATGGATCGGCATGACCGGGAACAGCTGCTTGATCGCCCAGCTGTCAGGCATCGACTGAAACAGGCTGAAGTTGCAGAAGTAGGTGTCGGAGAGCGTCGATGCCAGCCCCTCAAGCTCTTCCGGAACGTACTCCAGTTGTTTGGAGAGTTTCACGATCTTGCGACAGATCGCGAAGTAGAGTCCTTCCACCGCAGACCGCTGGTCAAGTGGAAGGTAGCCCGATGAGAAGAGTGCGATCGCCGTGTCGAGTGCCTGCTGCGCGTCGTGAAAACTCTCCAGCAGGTTTCTGAGGCTGATGTTTTGATAGGTCTCCATCAGGTCGTGCAGCGGCTGCTCGGCATCAGCCGGCGGCTCTACCACCTCGAGATGCCGTCCCTGCTCCGACACGCCGAGCACACTGAAGACAAGCACGCTGTGGTAGGCCACAATCGCCCGACCGCTCTCGGAGATAATCGTAGGATGCGGCACGCCCGCCTCGTCGCAGGCATTCTTCACCTGGTAGACGACGTCGTTGGCATACTCCTGCAGGCTGTAGTTCACACTCGATTCAAAGTTGGTCTGTGAGCCGTCGTAATCGACCCCCAACCCACCGCCGACATCGAGATACTTCAGCCCCGCTCCGCGACGGGCCAGTTCGGTATAGACGCGAGCCGCCTCGTTGAGCGCTGCTTTGATATGCCGAATGTTGGTGATCTGGCTGCCCTGATGGAAATGGAGCAGCTGCAGGCAGTCTTCCATGCCTCGCTCGCGGAGGAGATCGAGTCCGCAGAGGAGTTCGCTCGCCGTCAGCCCAAACTTGCTGCGGAAGCCTCCCGAGCCCTGCCAACGTCCGGCACCACGCGTCGCGAGCTTCGTTCGCATCCCAATCCGTGGCCGCACACCAAGTTTCTCGGCATGATCGAGGATCAGCTGGAGTTCGCTAAACCTCTCGACGACCGGAATGATGTGACGCCCGATCTTGTGCGCCAGCATCATCGTTTCGATGAACTCAGAATCCTTGAAGCCATTGCAGATGATGGGCGTCTCGTTGCCCGCGAGCGCGACCACCGCAAGCAGTTCCGGCTTGCTGCCGGCCTCGAGCCCAAAGTGGTAGGGGCGACCATACTCGAGCACCTCTTCCACCACCTGCCGCTGCTGGTTGACCTTGATCGGATAGACGCAGCAGTAATCACCCTGATATTCGCTTTCACCGATGGCGGTGGAGAACGCCCGATGCAGCTGACCGAGCCGGTCCTGCAGGATGCCACCGAACCGCAGAAGAATCGGCAGGTCGATCCCTCGCATCTCCAGCCGGTCAACGAGCTGTTTGAGGTCGATTGACCTGCTGGCAGTGCGGTCAGGATGCACCAACAGGTTGCCGTCAGACCGAATGGAGAAGTAGCCATTGCCCCACCGAGCGATCTCGTAGAGATCTGCTGCATCGGCAGTGGTCCAGCTTTCAACATCAAGATCGACGGCCATTCGGTGGCTCCCAGGTGGGGTGACTGCAGGCGTCACCCTGAGAAGTCAGTGTAGCCGCGACAGTTCCTGGAACCATACGGCCCTCCACGAGGATCTCCAGGCTAGACACGGGTGCGACTCCAGCCGGGCGAGAGGAACACCAGTGTCAGCACAACACCCCGCAGAAGGAGATCGACCGCCATTGCATACCAGGCCCCGGTCACTCCCAGTCCGAGGCCGGACAACTCCCCAAGCCCAGCGGGGAGCGGAATGATGTCCCAGGCCAGAAACAGTGCCAGCGGCAGTCTCACAAAGATCATCACGGACAGATTGACGATCATCGGCATACGAGTCTGGCCAGCCCCTCGCAGCCCGCCGGAAAACACCATGAAGACCGCCAAGGGTGGCTGGGCAAACGCCACAATCCGCACCAGACCAGCGGTGATCGAAGCCACCTGCTGCTGCCCGTCAGCGAGAAAGAAGGCTGCCAGGCGTTCTGCTTCCAGCCCGAGCACCAGCGCTACTGAACTCATGAGCATCGTGCAGACAATCGCAGCCAGCCACACACTCTCGCGGGCCCGACGTTCATCGCCAGCACCGAGGAACTGCCCTGAGAGCGTTGCCGCAGAGACCTGAAACGCACTGCCAGGCAGAAAAGCAAGCGACTCAATCGTGATGGCCAAGGAGTGGGCCGCCGCATCCACGTCACCGAGCCGGTTCACGATCGAAAGAAATCCGAGTTGGCAGATCGCATGGGCCATGCCGTCCCAGCCTGCTGGCAGGCCCACGGCCACGAGGCGTTTTGCCAACGTCAGATCAGGAAGCCAGTCACGGCCCGTCAGCCGTAACTGTCCGCGGCCTTGCACGAGCACAGCGGCCGTCACGAGAGCGCCGCAGCCTGAACTGATGGCCGTCCCCCACGCCAACCCGTGCCAGCCGAGGCGTGGCAGACCTCCCCAGCCGGTCACGAGCGCCGCACTGGCCAGGGCGTTCACGAGATTCACCAGCGTCATGACCACCATGCCGGTGGTCATTTCGCCGGCGCCGCGCAACGCCGCCACGCCGACCTGGGTCACCATCAGCAATGGCAGGGCCGGAAGCGCGATCGCCAGGTAGTCCAGCGTGAGCTGCGACGACGCGTCCGGCAGCCCGAGCATGCCGATGAACGCTCGACCTCCAAACGCAGACATCGCTAGCACAGCGGCAACCACGCTGCCGCCCACAAGCATCGCTTGAGCCGTGGCCCGCGAGGCTGTCTGCAGGTCTCCACCCCCCACCGCCCGGGCGACAATCGCTGTCACCGACACCGAAGCGACCGCAAACACCGCAGGCAGAAAGGCCAGGCAGTAGGCCACGAGGCCCACGGCAGCGAGATACTCCGGACCTGGCAGCAGGTTGCCCGAGAGCCATTTGTCTGTGAAGCCGACCCCAAGGGCTAACGTCTGCTCAATCAGCACCGGGACAGCGAGCACCAGCAGTGGCCGGACGGTGCCTGGCAGTCGAGCGACCCCACCGACGCCGGCACCGACCTCGTCGCCACCCTGATCGAGGCTGCTGCTCGCGACTGACGAGTCCGCCTCAGTTTCCTCTTCCGGAAAAGGCGTGACGACGGGGCTCGGAGACCCTGGTGGAATGGAGGTTGATGCCATGCAGTCTGCCGAAGCAGCACGTGACTGTTCTTGCTGATTAGGCAAAGAGTTCTTGAATCACCCGTCCGGAGTTGGCGATCTTCATCGGACGACCATTTGTTGCCGTGAACGTCGTCTCGAGTGAAATGCCCAGCGACTTCAGCACACTGGCCATCACGTCTTGCGACGAGTAGGGCTCGGTGATGATTTCCTTCCCATCAGAGCTGGTTTCACCAACCGCCACTCCCCGCCGGAAGCCGGCACCACCGACCACCACGCTCCAGCTGCGTGCCCAGTGGTCGCGACCGCCATCGCCATTGATGTTTGGCGTGCGTCCAAACTCACCCATCCAGATCACCGCGGTGTCGTCGTAGATGCCTCGTTGCACGAGGTCTTCCACCAACGCACTCATCGCCTTGTCGAGCTCAGGGAGCTTATTGTCGGCGAGGGTGTTAAAGATCCCCTGGTGGTTATCCCATCCACCAAGATCGACCTCCACGAAGGGCACGCCCTGTTCGACAAGCCGGCGAGCCATCAGGCAGCCGCGTCCAAAGCCGGTCGTGCCATACCGCTCACGGACAGCCTCGGGCTCTTCATCGATCTTGAAGGCCTTCATCTGCTCGCTCGTCATCAGCTTGACAGTGCGGTCGAGCACCTTGGCGTGATCGCGGGCAGACCCGCCACGCTCCTCGCCGATGAACCGCTTTTCGATTGTGGCCAGCATTTCCAGCCGCTGATTCACGCGTGTCTGGTCGATGCCCATGTCGAGATTCCGCACTCGACCACTGGAATCCACCACGAACGGCGCCCAGGTCATCCCGAGGAAACCTGGACCGACGCTCCCGCCACCGACCGACACGAACGGCGGGATCTCCAGATCTGGCACCTGCGAGGCGAGTTCGTGAGCGATCACCGACCCGTAGCTCGGATGCTCCACATTTGGATTGGGCACATAGCCCGTGTGCATGTAGTAGCGACCACGCATATGGTCTGCCTCGCGGGTGCTCATCGACCGCACGATGGCCATCTGGTGCATCTGCTGGGCCATCAGCGGCATGTGCTCACTGATGGCAACCCCGTCAGCGGATGTCGAGATCTGCTTGAACGGGCCACCCGTGGGCGCCCCTGGCTTGAGATCCCAGATATCCATCGTGCTCGGCCCACCTCCCATCCAGAGCAGGATGGCGGCCTTATGACGCTTCCGCATGTCCTGGGCATTCGCCAACAGGGTGTTGGTGAAGGTCGTCGCCGGAGCAGCCAGGGCAGCGGCTCCAGCTAGATGGCTCATGAAGTGCCGTCGGCTCATGCCGGCGGGAAGGGGCTGCGCCGAATGGGATGCCCAAGACGGGGATGCCAAAGACGCGAATGGTCGTGAAGTGATCGGCATGGGATGCCTCCAGTGAGTGGCGATCGGCCTTGCCCGAGACAGTTTGGGATACTGCCCCATCCGCTCGCCAGCGTGTGAATAGGTTTCTGCTTTTTCGGTATCAGTTTTGGTGTGATGCGTGGAGTGCCGTGGATCAGTGGTTGATGATGAACTCATTCGAGTTCAACACCGCCCACCAGACATCCTGAAGGGCCGCTGTGACATCGCCCTCGCGAGCTCCAATCAGGCTGTTGGCAACGACCAACTCCCGACGGGTTGGTCGGCGGGCGAGTGCTGCCTCGTAGAGCACCTCGATCTTCTTGGCATTCGGCATCGAACTGCTGGCGACTGAATCGAGGAAGCCGCCCTTACCAGTCGCGGTCGCAGCCTTGATCATCGCCCCGTTGAACATCATCAGCACCTGCGGGATCGAACCGTTGAAGGTGGTGCTGTCAGCTCCGTCGTCTGTCCCGAAGGCAATCACAAACTGACCGAGCCACTCATCTTTCAGCCGAGCCTGCTCCTCAGAGTTGCCCGTCAGATCTGCCCGGGTGGCCGTCAGCAGCGACTCGTAGAGCTGCTCTGCCGTCATCTGCCGCAGGTAGAAGTGACTAAACATCGGCTGCTCACCCATCGCAGGATCATCAGCACTGTTGCCGCGGGTGGTGCGACTGGAGAGGCCATATGCCTCCGACAGCACAATCCACCGCATCAGTTCCTTCGTGTCGTAGCTCGCCTCAACCAGCGACTCCGCGAGCGAGTCAAGCAGCTGCGGATGCGTGACCGTGTTGTGCTCGCCAAGATCATCGACCGGCTTGGTGAAGCCGTAGCCAAAGAAATGGCCCCAAAGGCGATTCACAATCGCTCGCGAGAGAAGTGGGCTCGCCACCATCATCTCCGCAAGCTCGTGCCGACGATTCACGCCATACGGAGTGCCATCACTCATCGTGCCTGGCAGATAGCCGCTCTTCGAAATCTCTGCACCATCGATAAAGACGGGGTAGGCAACCTTCGTCAGTCCGTTTCGCAGCTCGTAATAAATCTCAGCCTCTTCCGGATCACCTCCCTCACCGGCGAAGTCTTGATCAATCAACTCAACCGAAGAGACGTCATTTCCACCATCGAATCGCCGCAGAGCCCTGGCCTGACGGAAAAACGCGTTGAACTCCCAGAACTGGTTTTGCTTGCCCTTGTTAAATGGATGATTGTGGCACTGCGTGCACTGCACCTGCATCGCCAGAAACACCTGAGCGGTGCGAGCGGCCGCCTGGATGCCGTTGTCCTCCATCTTGCCGGCAAGGAAGTTGGTGGCACCGTTGAAGTTCTCCGCTCCAGGCGTGTTTGAGCCACTCGCGGTGACGAGTTCACGGACGAACTGGTCGTAGGGAAGATTCTTCGACAGGGCACGTCGCAAGAACTGCCGCATGCCTGGGCGGCTGACCATGTCGTTGTCGGTGTCGCGACCGACCAACACGGTGGTCCAGACGTCCGTCCAGGAACGGGCGTATTCATCCACGAACGCATCGCCGAGCAATCGGTCGACCAGCCGCAGCTTCTTATCGGCGGTCGAGTCTTTGGTGAACGCTTCAAGTTCACTGAGGGTGGGGATGCGGCCCACGAGGTCGAGATAGACCCTGCGGCACCACTCCCCGTCGGTGGCGGCACCCGAAGGGGTTAACCGGGCATCCTGCCAGCCCGCCCGCACAGCTTCGTTGATCAGCCGTACCTCGGGGATGCCGTAGTCTTCCGCAGCACGTTCGGCTGCCTGGATGTGTATCGCAGGGGCAAGCATGGCCCCCACGAGAGCCAACAGCATCAAGGAGCGTCCACGAAGCAAAGCCCGCTGTAGCCAGACAGACTTCTCTCCGCCGACATGCCCAACACGGGCATGGAGGCCCACACGGGCATGGAGACGCCGTTGGCAGAGCTCTGCTCCCGACTCGCGCATGATCACCATCCTCTACCAGACGCCCCTGAAACTGCGATTCAGCAGGACATGCCAACAGCCATAAAAGGCTGCAAACATCGCTTGCCTCGTAGTCAAGTATACCGTCGGCAGGAAGGCGGAGTGAAACCCCGTTTGGGGGTCTCATCCCATTCGCCACCGCTGCAGCAGGACGCTTTGGTCGCCAAAGGCTCCGCAGAGGTTTAGGTCGCAGCAGGTTCCACGGCGGGGGCAGGAGCTGCCTCAACGGCAGGCCCGACAAACTCAAGCATTGCACGGGCACCAGCATCACCGAGTCGTGGCGTTGCCAGCTTCAGGATGCGGGTGTATCCACCCGGGCGATCGGCAAATCGCGGAGCCACCTTCTCAAACAGAATCCGTGCGGCCTGCTTATCGCCAAGGAGTGTGGTCACTCGACGACGCGCAGTCACCAGTGGAGCGCGAGCCTGCGACCACTTCTGCCAGGCATCACTCTCACGCCACGCTTTCCAGGCGGCAGTGTTTCGCTCGGCAGGAGCTGCAAACTCATCGGCTGACGCCGAGGCTGCGATCCCACGCTTCGCGATCGTGACACATCGCTCCACGAGCGGACGAACTTCCTTCGCCTTTGCCAAGGTGGTCACAATCCGACCAGGCACCTTCGGAGCACCGGGCTCGTCAACCTCGAAGGAACCCTCAGTCAGGAACAGTGCCGACGCAAGATTGCGAAGCAGAGCTCGCTGATGCGACGGACTTCTTCCAAGAACACGACCTTTGCGACGATGCCGCATCTCACTGCTCCTCGCGAATCCTCAGGCACCCTGGGAGGCCCACCCGTTGGGGCCTCGAACCAGAACCGCCTCGCCTTACTCTCCGGTATTCATTCCCAAGCTGAGCCCATGCTCAGCAAGCTTGTCTTCAATCTCTTGCACGGTGATCTCTGCAGCATTCCGCAGCTCATGAAGCTGCTCTCGCGTGCGACCGACAAGATCACGCAGGGTGGAGATCCCCTCGGCCTCCAGGCAGTTCACAGCCCGAGTACCAAGCCCAAGGTCGCTGACCAGCTGCCCGAGCCGACTCGACACAGGGGCTTCAATCGCCAACACGTCCACGCCCGCTGCGGGAAGATGCACGCCAGGACCTGGCTCACCGTAGTTAACAAACGGATTGAGGTGCTTCCGCAGAATCTTGGCAGCCTCCACAAGCGCCATCTCTGGGGTGATCGTTCCGTCAGTCCAGATCTCAAGGGTGAGCTTGTCGTAGTTGGTCTTTTGCCCAACTCGCGTCTCTTCCACTTCGTAACGAACACGGGTCACGGGGCTAAACACCGCATCGACAGGAACAATACCGATTTCCTGCGTCTCGGGGCTGTGCTCCGTAGCCGGGACGTAACCACGACCATTCTCGACCACCATCTCGATCTCGAATGGCACGTCATCAGTCAACGTGGCCAGTAAGAGATCCTTATTGATGACCTCAACCGCCTCGTCTGTCTGGATGTCAGCAGCGGTCACCGGGCCCTTCGTGCTCTTCTCAACACGAATCACTCGAGTCGAGTCGCTATGGTTCTTGACGACCAGGCTCTTGATCGCCAGCACGATGTCGGTCACGTCCTCCAAGACGCCCGGGATCGTGGTGAACTCATGGAGGGCGCCGCCCACCTTGATCTGAGTGATCGCACTACCCTCGAGGCTGGAGAGCAGCACGCGGCGGAGGCTGTTGCCCACAGTCGTACCGAAGCCCCTTTCAAAGGGCTCAGCCGTGAAACGACCGTAGGTGTCGGTGAGGGTCGCCTGATCAGCGGCAACGACGCCGGGCAGTTCCAGACCTCTCCAACGAATGTGCATCGAGATACCTCCTGTGAACGATCGGCCAGGGAAGCCGAGGCGGGATGAGCTGTGTAGCGGGAATTGCAGGTGGGATGGACGTTACGCGAATGCTGCAGCACTCACTTCGAGCAGAGCTCAATGATCAAGTTGGCCTGAACGGGGATCGACACATCGTCCGCACCAGGCAGTCGGTCGACACGCCCCTCGGGCACGCCGCCATCAACACGCGTCAGGAAATCAGGCACCTCGCGGCGTCCCTCAGCCAGCACAGAGTGCACCAGCTGCAGGCTCTTCTTCCGGTTCTTGACGCGAACCACATCGCCAGCCTTCACGAGGTAGCTCGGAATGTCCAGCCGACGGCCGTTGATGGTGATGTGGCCATGCTGCACCATCTGACGAGCCGCTGACCGTGAGGCCGCAAAGCCCATGCGATGCACAACATTGTCGAGTCGTCGCTCCAGAAGCGACATCAGGGCCTCACCGGTGTTTGTCTTGCCTCGCTCCGCAGCCGCAAAGTAGTTGCGGAACTGACGCTCCAGGACACCGTAATAGTGCTTAACCTTCTGCTTCTCTCGCAGATGGATACCGTAGTCAGTCTGCTTCGGGCGGCGACGCTGAACCATACCCGGAGGTGTGCTGCGGCGTTCAAACGCACACTTGGGCGTGTCGCACCGACTCCCCTTCAGAAAGAGCTTGAGTCCATCGCGTCGACACAGCCGGCACACCGGCCCAGTGATTCGTCCCATGGTTCCTACCGTACCTCGCCTTGATCCTTTGTGGTCGCTACTCGACCAGCAGCTGACTTAATGTGTTCAAACTCACTCGCCATGAACATGGTCGCACGCGACCATTTCCGCCTCACGACCCACGAGGGCGTGCAGGCTAGCGACACGACTCGCCTCTTGCGAACTCATGCCACCAAGAACACCCGCTAGACGCGACGCTTCTTTGGCGGCCGGCAGCCATTGTGCGGCAGCGGCGTCACATCCTCGATGCTCTTCACATTCATGCCGGCCGCCTGAAGGGCGGTGATGGCACTTTCGCGACCACTTCCAGGGCCTCGAACTTTGACCTCAAGGTCTTTGACGCCGAACTTCGCGGCCTTTTCCGCAGCCTGCTGAGCTGCCAACTGACCAGCAAACGGGGTGCCCTTCCGACTTCCCTTGAAGCCGCAGGTTCCACCACTCGCCCAGCACAGCGTGTCGCCACGATTGTCAGTGATCGTCACTGTCGTGTTATTGAAGCTCGCCGAGATATAGGCGATGCCCGCCGACACGCTCTTTTTTCTTTGCTTCGACCCTTTGGCCACGAACCATCCTCCAGACTCTATTTATTCAGCTAAGACGCACACCTGCTGCCACGACGCAACAACGGCGGCACCCCCAGGCTACCTGAGATCCTTCACGCCCTTCTTCCCGGCGACGGTCTTCTTCGGACCCTTCCGAGTTCGAGCGTTGGTCTTCGTCCGCTGCCCCCGAACTGGCAGGCCTCGACGATGCCTCAGGCCGCGATACGCCCCAATATCCTTCAATCGGGAAACGTTCTGAGCAACCTGCCGACGCAGCTGCCCCTCACACACGTAGTCTTTGTCGAGCAACGCCGCGAGACGTGCGAGCTCGTCCTCTTGCAGGTCTCGTGCTTTGCCAAGCGGGTCGATCCCAGCTTTGTGGCAGAGCTCCCGCGACACTCTCGGCCCAACGCCGTAGAGGTACTGCAGGGAATAAACCGTCTTCTTCTCCGACGGGATGTCGACTCCGAGAAGGCGTGGCATGTCCGCTCGTTCCAGTGTGGCATTTGGACTTCAGGAAACCCCACAGCAAGCAGCACATGTCAATCATTCCTGCGAATCAAACCGCAGAGATGACCGAAACAGGTGCACGAAACCTACTACAGAGAGACCAACCGGCCCCTAGCCTTGTCGCTGCTTATGACGTGGGTTCTCGCAGACGACGAAGACCACACCGCGCCGACGCACGATCTTGCACTTTTCGCAGATACGTTTGACGCTTGCGCGAACCTTCATCATCAACCGCGGACAACCCACCGCGCCTCACAAGGATCGGGATACAACCGGGAGCCCCGAAGTATAGGAGGGCCCCGGCGTGCTCCACAAGGGGGTAGAACACATTCCGAAAAATACCGCATTCCGGCCTCTGCTGACTCCAGGCCGGCGGCCAAATCAGGCCTCCGACTCAAACGATTCTCCCTCGCGGGGAGCCGATGTCAGCACGACCGGACCGCTCTCGGTAATCGCAATTGTGTGCTCAAAGTGGGCACTTGCCTTGCCATCAAAGGTGGACTGCGTCCAGTCGTCTGCAAGCCCACGAACCTTCTTTGAGCCAATATTGACCATCGGCTCGACCGCAATCACGAGCCCAGGCTCAAGAGCAAAGTCGTGATTTCGCCGATACTGCGGGGTGCAGAAGTTGGGCACCTGTGGCTCCTCGTGCATATTTCGCCCGATGCCATGCCCGACGAAGTTCTCCACCACCGAGAATCCGTGGTCGCGAACATACTTTGCCATCTCCGTAGCCACATCGCTCCAACGGCTCCGCTGCCCCATCAGCTCAATCGCCAAGTTGAGCACACCTGAGGTGCAGTCCAGCAGTTTCTGGACCTCGTCATCAATCCTGCCAACTGGGTAGGTCACCGCGGAATCTCCACACCAGCCGCCCACGCGAGCTCCGGTATCGACGCTGACGACATCCCCCTCCTGAAGGACCCGTGACGATGGAATCCCGTGCACGACTTCGTCATTGACGGACATGCAGCACACCGAAGGAAATGCAGGCTTTCCCGGACTGGGATGAGGCACACCCTTAAACAGCGGCTCGGCCCCTTGCTTGACATAAAACTCTTCGATCTGCCGATCGAGGTCCTCGGTGGTGACCCCGGGCCGCACTAAAGACCTGGCTAACTGATGGGCTGCCCAGACAACCAGACCTGCGCGACGCATGGCCGCGATTTCCCTGGGGCTACGAAGATTCACCACGTGCGTTGACTCGACTCTCGTTTGTCAGGGGAAAACTGAGTGTGCGGCCGTTCGCCGCGGGGGACAAGTATACCACTGCCAAGCCTCGGCAGCCCGGCATCAACACCAGAACGCTATCAGCAGAATGAAACACCAAGGTGACCCACGACATGCCTCCAGGCCCCCACCCTGGAGGCCGTGTCGCTCACGCGGAATCATCCTCTGGCTCATCATGGCGAGCCACAAAATCCTCAACAGCCTCACAGACCCTAGAAAAAATCTCCTCGGCCGAACCAAGGCCATCAATGCTTTTGAGTTTTCCCTGCCTTGCGTAGTAGTCGAGCAGCGGAGCGGTCTGTCGTTGATAACTCTCGATCCGCTTGGAAAAGATCTCCGGATCATCATCCTCCCGCTTCCGCAGGAGCATCCGGCGGACAAGCTCGTCGCGTGGCACAGCGAGTTCGATGACACCATCGAGCGTCATCGCCTGCCGCTCCAGAAACTCATCCAATGTCGCAGCCTGCCGAAGCGTTCGTGGAAAGCCGTCAAGCAGGCAGCCAGCGCGGCAGTCAGGTCGCATCAATCGCTGACTGACCATCCCAACGATCAACTCATCGGGAACAAGCTGGCCGCTCTCCATGTAACTCGCGGCCTGCTGCCCCTCACGAGTCCCCCCAGAGACGGCCTGTCTCAGCATTTCACCTGTGGAGAGATGCGGGACGTCCAGGTACTCCAAGAGCCTTTGGCACTGTGTGCCTTTGCCGGCTCCCGGTGGCCCGATAAGGACAATCCGCATGAGTGATGGACCGCGCGACCGGCGAGATCACCGGCGGCTCGACAAGGAGGTGGACGAACGCTGACGGTGAGCTGAGCACTCCGATGACGTGCTGCCGGCATCAGCCGGCAAGACCGCTGATCAAGACTTCTCGAGCAGCCCGCTGTAGTTACGCATCACGAGATGACTGTCAATCTTCTGCACGAGGTCAAAGGCCACGCTCACCGCAATGAGCAACCCAGTCCCACCATAGAAACTCGCAATCTGTGCTGGAATCCCCAAGGCACCGGCCACGATCGTCGGAATGATCGCCACCAACGCCAGGAATCCAGCGCCGACGTAGGTGATCCGCTCCATGACCCGTTCCAGGTAGTCCGCAGTCCGCTTACCGGGACGGTATCCAGGAATAAAGGTCCCAAAGTTCTTCAGGTTGTCAGCAATATCCTTCGGGTTGAAGGTGATCGCCGTCCAGAAGTAGCAGAAGAAGTAGATCAGGAGCACATAGAGCAGGTTGTAGATAAACGACTGCCCTCGCGTGAACGAATCGTGCAACGACCCCAGGATCGCACTCCCTGGGCTGGCATTGTGCAGATACTGGAACAGCATCTGCGGAAACAGGAGCAGCGAACTGGCGAAAATGATCGGCATGACGCCGGCCTGATTCACTCGCAATGGCAGATACTGACGCGTCCCACCGTAGACGCGACGTCCACGCACATGCTTGGCACTCTGCGTTGGAATCCGTCGCTGCCCTTGAGTCATGAACACGACACCCGCCACCACGCCGACGAACAACGCCGCCAGCACGATCAGCGTCTCAACTCCCATCTTGCCACCACCGCCACCGAGTTCCCAACTGGTGTCGCTGGTCAGTTCCACAAGAGCACTCGGCATGGCGGCAAGAATGCCTGCCATGATGAGCAGACTGATGCCGTTCCCGATACCAAACTCGTCGATCTGCTCACCGAGCCACATCAAGAAGATGGTCCCGGCAGTCATCGTCATTACCGCCACGAACTGCCACATCAACGGCAGCCGACCATCCACCAAGAATGCGGAATCGATCAACGGCATTTCACCGATGCGAGTCGACGCTAAGAAGGCGACATACGCCCAGCTTTGGACCAGGCAGATCACCACGGTCGCATAGCGGGTGTACTCGTTAATCTTCTTGCGGCCGCTCTCGCCTTCCTTCTGGAGACGCTCCAGAGGTGGCCAGACCGTTCCCAGCAGCTGGAAAATGATGGATGCCGAAATGTACGGCATGATCCCCAGGCCGAAGATCGTTGCCTGCGAGAGCTGGCTCGCCGAGAAAACCGCAACCGTCTTCAGCAGGTCACCAAGACCGCCTGCCTCCTCGGCAAAGGCTGTCATTGCCTGAGGATCGACGATCGGAAGCGGAACCTGCCAGCCGACGCGGTAGATCGCAAGCAATCCCAGGGTCAGCAGAATCTTCTGCCGAAGTTCAGGGATCGTAAAAATGATGCGGAGTTTCTCAAGCACCAGTCCGCTTCCTCCTGAGGCGTAGGGGCAACCCGCGGCGGTCGCCGCATGGGCCGGTCATCTCAGACCGGTCTTCCAGGGACCGATACCCTACTCCGCGGCCGCTGTTTTCTGCGATGGCTTTTTCTGACCTTTGACCACGGCTGCCGGTCCTGGGAGGTCCGTCACCGTGCCGCCGGCTGCCAGAATCTTTTCCCGTGCCTGACGGCTCATCCGATGGGCTGAAACCTTGAGGGCATGCGGAACATCCCCCTGCCCGAGCACCTTCAGTTCGTCCCAGACGCCACGAGCGAGCCCAGCCGCCTTGAGCGTCTCAGGGGTCACTTCGGCTCCAGCGGGGAACGCCTTCGCGATCTCGCCGACGTTCACCGCGAACACCGTGCGAGCAAATCGATTGTGGAAACCACGTTTCGGAATCTGCCGAATGATCGGCATCCGAGCGCCTTCAAATATCGCCGACGCTGACCAGCCTGCGAGCTGCCCTTGGCCCTTGTGACCACGTCCAGATGTCTTGCCACGACCAGATCCCGGACCACGGCCGACCCGCAGCCGCTTACGGTTCTTGTGAATCCCTTTGTTGACATCGTCGAGACGCATGGCACAGAGTCCTTCGCTATTTGAACGAAACGTGTTGGTGGCGAGCAGCAGGCTGTCTCAAAAACGAAACGCCATCCACTCCGCTGCCGGCAGCGGTCCCTGCCGTCCTAAATGGTTAACTGAGGGTGACGCCGCGAAGCCGCTCAACCTCATCGCGTGTCCGCAACTGACGCAGAGCGTCGATCGCAGCCTTCACGAGATTCAGTGGGTTTGTTGAGCCTTGGGCCTTGGTCAGCACGTCCTGAATACCTGCCGACTCGCAGACCGCACGCACCGAAGCGCCGGCGATCACGCCAGTACCAGGGTTGGCCGGGAGCATGATCACTCGGCTGGTGCCGCTAACACCCACGACCCGATGCGGAATGGTACCACCGGCGAGTGGCACCTCGACGAGGTTCTTCATCCCGTCCTTGATGCCCTTCTCAACAGCTGGCGGCACCTCATTGGCCTTGCCATAGCCCCACCCCACCTTGCCCTGGCCGTTTCCGACCACGACGAGACCGGCAAAGCTAAAACGGCGGCCGCCCTTCACCACAGCGGCACACCGCCGGACCTTGACGACACGCTCGCTGAACTCGCCGCTTCGCTGCTCTCTGCCTGACGACATGTTCCCTTGCTTCCTCGATGAAAAATGGTCTGTTTCGGGGCCCGTTCTGGCCTACGTGGTTACCGTGAGACGCCTTTAGAACTCGAGTCCCGCAGCGCGGGCCGCATCTGCGAGGGCAGCGACTCGCCCGTGATAGCGGAAGCTGCCGCGGTCAAAGCAGACCTGCTTGACGCCAGCGGCCTGAGCTCGCTCTGCAACAGCCTTGCCAATCGCCTCGGCCGCGGTGCGGTTACCTCCAAAGCCAAACTGATCACGCAGCGACTTGTCCGCAGTGCTCGCCGAGGCAACCGTGCGGCCACTGGTGTCGTCGACAATCTGTGCATAGATGTGCTTGTGGGAGCGAAACACCGTCAGCCGAGGACGCTCGGCAGTGCCGTTGAGACGCTTCCGCACGCGAAAGCGACGTCGATTCCGCTGGCGAAGGTTCGTTCTTGCGTGGTCCATTGCTCTTCTTCCCGTATTCCGTCGTACTGTCTGTGTGTGCTTGTTGCTGTGTGTGCTTGTTGCTGCGTGCTTGGTGTCGGCTCTCGAGCAGCCGAGGCTTCTAAGCTGGTGCGAACTGTGGCTTCAGATCCGCCCTGTTCGCTGAACTGCCAGCGTGCCTTCCTACGTTACTTGGTGACTGCCTTACCTGCCTTACGCCGCACCTGCTCGTTCTCGTACCGAATGCCCTTCCCCTTATAGGGCTCGGGCTTCCGCAGGGCACGCACCTCGGCCGCGAACTGGCCAACCTGCTGCTTGTCGATGCCTTTGATCGAAATGTGCGTTTGATCGGGGCAGGTCACCGTCAGACCTGTCGGAATCGGCACCTGCAACTCGTTGGCAAAGCCAACACGCAGCTGCAAAACGGCATTCTGGACAGCGGCGATGTAACCGACCCCCACCACCTCAAGCCGTTTCTCGTACCCCTTCTCAACACCCTCAACCATATTCGCAATCAGTGCCCGGGTGAGACCGTGCACACTCCGCGAGATCCGCGTGTCGTCCTGCCGTGTGACCCGAACTTCAGCGTCCTCAACCTCAACGCGGACATTCGGATGCGGGCGCAGCTCAAGCTTCCCAAGCGGACCTTCAACACGAAAGTCGCCATTCTCGAGCGACGCCTTCACGCCCTTGGGAAGCGGAACGGGGGATTTTCCTACTCGCGACATGACTCGATCTCTTCTTTGTTCACCAACGTGTGTTCGGAGATGTATGCAACTCGTAACGCCAGGGCCTGCTGCCCTCTCGCCTCAACGGACTACCACAGCTCAGCGAGGACTTCGCCACCCAGCTTCTTCTGCCGGGCTTCGCGATCACTCAGCACGCCACCAGAGGTCGACACGATCGAGATCCCAAGGCCACCAAGCACCGGGCGGAGTCGAGTCGAGCGGCTGTAGATCCGACGCCCGGGAGAACTCACGCGACGAATGTGCCGAATCACCCGCTCTCCGTTCGGACCATACTTCAGATCAAGCTGAAGCTTTGGCGCCGGGGCTGATTCAACCTCCCGCCAATCCCAGATAAAGCCCTCACGTTTGAGAACGTCCGCCACGCCCCGCTTGACCTTTGAGGTCGGCAGTTCGATCACGGCACGCTCGATCCGAACGGCATTGCGGATCCGCGTGAGCATGTCGGCGATGGGATCGGTCATCATGGTCGGGTCGGCCCTCGTAGAGTCACTGTTTCGTGCAATCCGCTAGCGATTATCTACACAAGCGGTCTTGGTATGTCTTGAATGCACGTCTTGGGGTGCGGTTCGTTCTCTGTCTTGCTTCGTATCGTCTCTCGATGACAAGCGGGTCGCGGGCTTCCGCCGCGATTACCAGCTCGCCTTCTTCACTCCAGGGATGTTTCCCTGATCAGCCAGCTTGCGGAAGCAAATACGGCATGTGCCGAACTTCCGGTACACCGCACGAGGCCGCCCGCAGAGCATGCAGCGACGTACGATACGGGTGGAAAACTTTGGCGGCCGCTTGGCTGCCGCGATTTTTGATTTACTTGCCATCTGATCCTCGTTGATTGCGATCCTCAGATCGCCCAATGCTTACGCCGCAGCGTCGGCATCTCCATCCTTCTTCAGCGGAACGCCCAATCCTCTCAGCAGCACACGAGCAGCAACATCATTCTTCGCCGTGGTGACGATCGTGATGTTCATGCCCTGGGGCCGCGTGACCTTGTCGGGATTGATTTCCGCGAACACCATCTGCTCCGACAGGCCAAGGCTGTAGTTGCCATTGCCATCGAATGCCGTCGCCGACAGACCTCGGAAGTCACGCACTCGTGGAAGAGCAATCGAGACCAGACGATCAAGGAACTCCCACATACGACGCCCACGCAGAGTGACCTTGCATCCGATCGGAAGGTTCTCACGCAGCTTGAAGCCAGCGACAGCAACACGCGAGAGCGTCGCAATCGGCTTCTGGCCGGTGATCTGTGCCATCGACGAGATCGCCTCGTCAAGGTACTTCTTCTCAGTGATGGCAACGCCAACACCCATGTTGACCACAATCTTTTCCAACGCTGGGATCGCGTGAGGGTTCATCGCCCCCAGCTCTTCAACCAGGGCCGGCCGAACCGTGTTGCGGTAGTGCTCAAGCAGACGCGGGGTACCCGCG
>Ga0181601_10000268_pt1 | contig 41761 bp, 41 predicted proteins | sample 041ome_8_FD_133020 | JGI IMG/M metagenome (GOLD analysis project Ga0181601, IMG submission 133020) | Coastal salt marsh microbial communities from the Groves Creek Marsh, Skidaway Island, Georgia - 041407BS metaG (megahit assembly) | ecosystem: Environmental > Aquatic > Marine > Intertidal zone... | reverse complement strand
GTTTTTATATCATGCCGATTCGCGCTCCAGCAAAACAGGAATAACAATGGAAACCAGTGACCTCACCGCGCGCCAGATCTACCAGCAAATCAAGGATAATCCGAGCCGTGCGCGCTTCGGGTTCGGCAAGAAAGCAATCCTCGTCAACGTCGATCCACAAAAGGCCTATACCCGCACCGACCTGTTCAAAACCGCCTACCAGACCGATCCCAAGCAGCTGGACTACGTCAATCAGTTAGCGTCTGCGTTCCGGGCGCTGGATTGGCCGGTGGTCTGGACCTACGTAGCGTTTATGGAGTCGGGCGAGGACTGCGGTATCTGGGGTACCCGCACCAATACACCGGACTCTCTGCAAAACATCAAGTTTGGCTCCGAGCGCGCTGAGTTTGACGATCGCCTTGAGATCAATCGGGAGCGGGACGTCATTTACTGCAAGAAGATGCCCTCGGCTTTTTTTGAGACGGCGCTCCAGTCACTCTGTGTCTGGCATCAGGTGGATACGGTTATCATTACCGGTGGCTCCACTAGTGGCTGCATCCGCGCCACGGCAGTGGACTCCCTGTCACGGGGTTATCGGACCATCGTCCCTGAAGAATGCGTCGCGGACAAACACGAGAGCTACCATTTTGCGAACCTCACTGACCTGGCTATTAAATATGCGGATGTACTGGAGGTGACTGAGGTGCTCGACTGGCTCTCCCAGCAGCGCTGACGATGAGGGGTAGCGCACAAAACGCCGAGCTCGATCTATACGATTACAGCGCTTACGAGGGTCGGCCAAAAATAGAATGGCCCAACGGGGCGCGGCTCGCGTTTTGGGTGGCACCCAATATCGAGTTCTACGAACTGGACCCGCCGACCAATGCGCACCGCAAGCCCTGGCCGCATCCTTACCCCGCGGTGCCCGGTTACAGCATCCGCGACTACGGCAACCGGGTCGGCCACCAGCGCCAGATGGGGGTGCTCGATAAATACGGCGTGCGCGGCTCGATCAGCTTGTCGGCTGCGCTGTGCGAGCACCATCCCGAGATCATCGCGCTGTGCGCAGAGCGTGACTGGGAGTTCTTCAGTCACGGTATCTACAACACCCGCTATACCTATGGCCTCACCGAGGATCAGGAGCGCGAGATGATTGAGGATGCCATGGCAACCATCGAGCGCGCGGTCGGTCAGCGGCCCGCAGGTTACCTGGCGCCAGCGCTGTCGCACTCCAACCACACTATTGATCTTTTTGCAGAGGCGGGCGGGCGCTACACCTGCGATCTGTTCCACGATGATCAGCCCACCTGGGTGAAGACTCGCAGCGGTAAGCCCTTTGTGTCGATTCCGTATTCGCTAGAGCTTAACGACACCATTGCCTATGTGGTGCAGAAGATGGAGCCGCGGCGTTACGGCGAGATTATCCGTCGTGCGTTTGATCAGCTTTATGCAGAGGGCGCTGAGAGCGGCACGGTCATGTGCATCCCCACTCACAACTATCAGGTCAGCTGCCCGCATCGGCTGCGCGCCTTTGAAGAGGCGCTCGAATACATCACCGGCCATTCCGATGTCTGGGTGACCACCGGCAGAGAGATCGCTGAGTATTCACTCACTCATCTTCAGAAGCACATCGGTGGTGGCGCGGAGCAGCCAGCATGAGCAACGTGCTGCTCGACTACCCGCAACGCCACTATGGCATGGACCACGATCGCTATGAGTGGTCGATGCTGCAGGATCGCAAACCGGTCACCTGGCCGGGCGATAAACCGCTGGCGCTGTGGATCAATATCTCGGTGCAGCACTTCCCGTTATCCGGCGACAAGCCTGCGGTCGCGCCACCGGGCGCACTGACGATGCCCTACCCCGATCTGCGCCACTACACGCTGAGGGATTACGGTAACCGAGTGGGCATTTACCGGTTGCTCAAGCTCATGGCCGAGTATGAGGCAAGTCCGTCGCTAGCCATCTCAGGGGCGCTTTCAGAGCGCTACCCGCAGTTACTAGAGCGTCTGGCCCAAACGCCTTATGAATGGTTGGGACATGGGTGGAACATGCTCCGCGTGCATGCCGGCGAGGTGGATGTCGATACTGAGGCCGGCTGGATTGCAGAGTCGCGTCAGGCGCTTGAGCAATTTACCGATCAATCTATTAAGGGTTGGTTGAGCCCGGGGCGCCTGCAAACGGCCAACACGCCAGAGCTGTTGGTGAAAAATGGTTTCACGTACCAGTGCGACTGGGTGAACGACGAGCTGCCGTATACCTTTAAAACCACCGCGGGCGACATGATCTGCTTACCCTCATGTTTGGAGCTCGACGATGTGTTCGTGCTCACCCAAAATCTGCACAGCGAAGACAGCTTTGCCCAGCAAGTGATCGACGCAGCGGATCTGCTGATCAACGAGGGCCGAGAGCAGGGTGGTCGGTTACTGGCGCTGAATTTTCACCCTTGGTTAGTGGGTCAGCCACACCGCATTCGCACGGTGCGGGAGATACTTGAAGCATTGTTGGTAGAGCGCGGCGAGGCGATATGGCATGCCTCGCCGTCTTTGATCATCGAGGCGGTGTCGGCCTAAACGGCTTTGGTCGCGCCAAAGAACGCCACTGAGGCAATCGTGACCCAGTAGAAGTAGGCCAATCGTTTGCCAAGCGCGAGGCTCTTCTCCAACTGATTTTCTGCCTCTTGATTCGGGCCCTCGGCCAGCACGCGGAAGAGTGTGGTCCACTCCCGCATGATGAAGCGCAGTTTGAGGCCAATCATTAGCGTCACGCTATAGAGCAAAATCTTGATCGAGAACCAGTATTGCATCGGCCCCACATTGAATGGCCCATAACCCAGTAGCGAACTGATCGACGCAATCACCATGACCGGGATCAACACAAAGCGTACCCGCTCATCCCAGAGGGTGAGCTGAATACCTCGGTCGGTCTCGCGGTAGAAATAGGCTGAGATGCATAGTGTCAGCCAGGCGATCGCCAGTACCCACACCGCTACGAGGAAATTGCCGCCATAGGGCTGTACACCCCAGAGGTGGCCCATGTGCAGGCCAAGGGGTAGCAAGCTGATGATGCCGATGCGAGCAAGAATATCGATGTGGTAAGCCGTCTGCATATGCCGACGGCGTTCTTCCATCGACAGGTCGCGATTGATGACGTGGGTAGAGGTGTTGAAAACACCCCATTCGCCACCCAGCCAGTACACCATGGCAATGATGTGCAGCCAGCGCAGCACGGCGAGTTCAGTGATGCCCATGACATCTGCCCCCACAGACTAAAGATATATCATTATATCAAAATAGCCGCGCCGATAGGGGTTCATTCTGGTTGGCAAAGTGAAACAAAAGGTGAACAAACATGACTGTCCAGTATGGAATACATCTATTTTGATATAACATTAGGTGTTAGTCGAATTGGTTGCCAGAGACAAGCTCATGGATGACGTTTTTACCACCCACCTTGTCGGTCAAATATCAAAGCAATCGCCAACGCCGCTTTACCATCAATTGTTCTCGTTGCTGAAATCACGAATTTTGGATGGCACCCTGGCGCTGGGTTTGCGCCTGCCTCCAGAGGAGCAGCTAGCCGAGCTTTTTAAGGTCTCGCGGATCACCGCTAAACGAGCGATGGACGATCTGGCAGGGGAGGGACTGGTTGAGCGCCGGCGGGGTCGGGGCACCCACGTTATTTACCAATACTCGCCAAAGCCAGTGCACGCGCCACTGACAGGCATGCTCCAGGAGATCGAGAGCATGGCCCGCAATTCCTCTGCTGAGATTCTCGATTACGGGATGCGGGTGCCTCCCGGCGCTATCCGCGAGGATCTGCGCCTTGACGACGGGGAGCGCGCTTTGCACCTGTTGCGGGTCCGCGAGCGTGATGGCATGAAATTTGGCTATTACACCAGCTGGACTGCTGGCGTTGAGATGCCCGCAGACCCCGGTATTTTTCAGCACACACCGCGATTGAGTTACTTCAGAGAGCAAGGACTGGAGGTGACCCATGTTGCTCAGACGCTGTCGGCGGTTGCCGCCGATGCTTCGGTTGCCAATGCACTTAGGGTGGTACAGGGCAGTCCGTTGCTGAGTCTGACGCGGCGCTCGTATCGTAAAACGGGCGCTGAGAGCGAGCAGATCATGGATTTCTTGGTGGTGCTCTATAACCCGGCACACTTCCAATACTCGATGGATCTCACACTCGACTGACCCGTCAGATCAGCCCGGTTTCCTTGAGGCCCGCGATTACAGCGGACTGCTGCGCCATGAAGTGAGAGCGATCGGGCACGATGGTGTTACCCGCCTCATCAATCAGATTATTCTCAGGGTAAAACTGTGTTTGCGCGTATGTAGAGCCAAACAAAGACAGCCGCTGTCTCGCCAGCAGGTTGGTCATCGCCGGTTTGCTTCTGGCTTCACGTAACCTTTCGATATCCAGTGTGGCATTTCCGACCATCGATTCGCCGGTATAGGCTTCTGTGATGACCTGCCCCTTGTAATCGACGATCTGGGAATGGCCCTGCGTCGAATTCTGGGGAACGGGGGAGTTGTAAATGGCCGACGTGTTGCTTGAGACAACGTAGCACATATTTTCATAGGCGCGCGCGCACTTGGCGATGTTCTTGGGCGTGGGTCGCGGGCTTCCCACTTCGCTCGACGAGTGCAGAATCACTTCCGCGCCGCGGGTCGCCAGTGCGCGGCTGACTTCGGGGTACAGGATCTCTTCCGAGGCCACGCAGGCAAGGCGTCCCAGAGGCGTGTCGACGACCGGAAAGAGGCTGTCCTCGCCATACACGTCGCAGTACTGTGACAGCACGTCGTGAGGCGTAGGCGCAAACATCGAAATCAGGCGGCGGTATCTCAGGATCACTTCGCCTTCGTCGCTGATGATGAAGCTGGTCTGAAAGTAGAGCTCGGGAAAGTGTGGATCCAGTTCGTAGACGTTGCCTGACAGATACACGCCGCGGTCGCGGGCAATCTCTCCCATCCGCTGATATTCCGGGCCGTCCATTGCAATGCAGGCTTTAGTGCGCCAGTCGGGGATCGACTCTCCCATCGGAAAGCTGGTCAGAAAGTACTCTGGTAATACCACTAGCCGCAGCGTGTCACCGCTAAAGGTGCCGATAAAGCCTTTGCTGCCGGCAATTAAGCGATCGACCCGATCCAGAGTGGATGACATCGACGCCTCGACAGCCGAACGGTCGGCAAGTCCGTTGACGGCGTGGCAATCCATCTGCAGGGCAAGGGCAGCATAGGGTGTCATCACGGCTTACTCCAAGGGCGTTTGCTGCAGGCCATCGACCAGCATGACGCGGAACTCGCCCGTGCCCTCTCGCAATGGCTTTGCGGACTCATATGCCTCGCTGTACCAAAAAGCCTTGGCCTGTTCGGCAGAAGGCCACCGATGCATGACCAAGCGAGTGGCGCCCCAGTCTCCCTCAAGCGCGGTCTGCTCGCCCCCCAAAACCAAATATTCCCCGCCATGCTCCGCCACAATGGCTGGCACGGCGCGGGCATAGGCGCTGAATTTTTCCGGGTCGTGGAGTACGGCTTCGACAATAATATAGGCGCTCATGCCGCTACCTCGTCTGCTTGGGCTCGATGCTTATTGTTATGCGGACCAATATACCACGCGGCGTCGGGGGCCTCGCTCGCAAGCCCGGTCGGCGTTCCGGTTTCAGGACAACCCGAGGGCGCCGGGATTCATGATGCCATCAGGGTCCAGTGACTGTTTGATGCCGCTGATCAGATCCAGTGCCGGCGCCTTGAGGGCGGTGTGGTAGTGATAGGCCTTACCCAACTGCAGATGGCTGGCGCCCTCTGCTGACAGGGTCTCAACGACCTCACTCTTAACCTGGTGCACCGCGTCCCAGGCACCTGGCACCGCGTCAAATCGATTGAGTCGCGCCAGATGGTCTTTCTCAAGGCTGTGCTCGTGCAGCGCATTGAGCTCGTCAGGCCAGAAAAAGACCGGCTCGAGTACGGTGATTTGTTCGCTGACCACTGCGATCAGGTAACCCGTCTCGATACCGAACTGTTCCAACGTTGCGCGGTTGCGCTCATAGACCGACTCGATGGCGGCTAGCGTTGCCGCAGCGCGAGAGTGAGGTACAAGGCCGTGAACAGGCAGCCAGCGCTCACCTTCGGCGCCCACCATATTGTTCACGGGCCCAAATGGATTGGCAGCTAAAATTCGCGGGATGCTGTCGGGTAGCTCCTTGCCGCCCTCGGCGAGACAGATCTCGCGAACCCGCTGCGCCTGATGCTGCGCCTCGGCATCGGTTCGACCCTCGCTGATGGTGAACATGGCCCACTCGACATCGTCCATAAAGCGCCGGCCGGATAGCGCGATCTTGGCGCCCTGCTTGATCTTGTTGACGATGCCCGATTCGTTTTGCAACACGCCCGAGAGCTGCTGGGCATCTTCCGCCAGACTCGCGCGCTTCATGCGCTGATGTTGCAGATAAGGGTCAAAACCAAAGCATTCTGTCGTCAGCGATTCGCGAGAAATCTCGGCCATCGCGCGCAGCATGGGACCCGACTCCTGAAAGGCGAAGCTCGTGTAGCCTTTGGCGCCCGCCAGTGGCACCAGCGGCAAGGTAGCGCGCACTTTGATACCGAGAGCGCCGCAGTCGCCAAGAAACAGACCTGTGAGGTCCGGGCCAAAGTGCCGCATAAACGGCGCCGCATTCTGCTGGCTCGCCGAGCCGGTCTCTATCAGTTCGCCTTTCCCCGTGACCACGCTTACAGACAGCACGTTGTCAGCGGCCGTGCCGCTTTGACCGCTTCCCCAGAAAATGCTGTTCTGCGAAAGGCCACCTCCGACCGTAGCAAAGCGGCCCGACAGGGTGCCCCAATATGGCGTTCGCACGCCGAGTGGCGACAGGTGCTCGTGCAGCTTCTGCCAGCTGCAGCCGGCTTCGACCGTCACATAGCGGTCTTCCAGATTGATCTCGACGATGGCATCCATACTCGCCATGTCGATCAATACGCTGTCGGGTGCCGTCGCGAGATAGCCGCTGGTGTAGCTCATGCCTCCGCCACGGGTCACAATCGGCGTGTTCCGCTCCAGGCAGGCCCTGACCAGAGACTGCACTTCATCGATGGTGCGTGGCTTGATGACCGCGCAGATGGGTGGGCCAATGGTGAAGACATCTTGCGAGTACAGCGCGATCTGCTCGGGATCGGTGTCAATAATCTCGGCGGGCAGCAACTCTGTGATGGTGGATACCACTGCGTTCATTCAGCGCCTCCTGACCAGCATCGGTTAGGTCTGTGTGCAGGAAGAGTAGCAGACGCGTCCTGCTCTGCGCATCTGTCGCCGGCGAGCATGGCGGCGAGACAGCGGGCCGATCTGGGAGGTGGCCTTACCGTGCATTGACCTGCCAGTACTCACCCGCGCGCGTGCCTTGAAGGCTGCGTCATTCACTCATGGCGGGGCCGGTGGTGACAACACTGACTCGCTTTAGTGACGGACCACCGGCGCTAGGGGCGGTATGATGTCCGCCAATAAGACAGGATGGAGCGCTGCAGTGGGAAAGAGCCGCAATTGCCCGGCACTATGACCCGGCGCTATGCAAGGTTCCTGGTTCGTGGTCGCCGCACACGACGGTGGGCGGCTCTATCTTTTTCAACGGCAGCAGTGAGAGCTTTGTCATGCTGAAATCGATCTTGATGGTTTGGGTGCTCGCACAAAATCTGGGTGCCACACAGCAGGCCTATGAGGATTACCTTGGCTACACCCTCGTGGACGAGGGCGTCATGCCGGCGGAATTGGCGGCAGCGATAGAGCGTCCCGAGCTCGCAGGGCAACCCCTTGCGACGCTAATGCCGCCTGACGGCCCCCAAGTAGGGATTCGCATTGTGCAGGGCGGTGAACCCGGATATCAGCCCATGAAGCGGTTGGGTTGGAGCGCCATCGAACTATTGGTAAAGGATCCGATACAGCTGAAAACCCAGCTTGAGGGGTCTGCATTCCGTCATTTGCAGGGCCCCGATTTTTTAACCGACCAAAAAAACATCCTTGCAATGCAGGTCACAGGGCCCAACCAAGAGCTGTTTTATCTGACGCACATGATTGACCCGTCACTGTCTTTTTTGCAGCCGCAACCGAGTCCCGTGCCGGTGGGCCAGACATTTATTATGGTCATGGGCACTCCCAACATTGATAACAGCCTGAGCTTTTGGCGAGAATATTTTGATAACGGCATTGTAGGGCCGATTCCCTATCGCATTGGTGTCCTGTCGGATGCCTATGACTTGCCGCTGGCTACCCAGCATCCACTGGCGCTGGTTTCCATGTCCGATGGATACGGTATTGAAATCGATCAGTATCCTGAGGCGGCTGACCCCGTGCCGGGGCCGGCAGGGGAGCGAGGCGGCGTCATTTTAGTAACGCTCAGTGTCGATCCGGCGGGGTTGAAAAAGACGCTGCCTTGGACGATGTCATATGCCAATGGGCAGGGCGCGGTGACCGGTGGGGTCGTGACGTTGCCCTCCGGAACGCCTGTCGAGGTGGCGTTCACAGCAGCTGTGTTGCCAGCCGCGTCTGATTAGGCTTATTGTTATATTAATATATCTTTTACAAGGCCTCAGCTGGGCGAGGTCCAAGGGGGATCGGCGGGTTCATCGTGGCCACTACGCTGTTTGACAAACTGTGGCATGAACATGAGGTGATGGCGCTGTCCGAGCGTGAATCACTGCTTTATATCGACCGCATTTTTTTACACGAGCGCACCGGTAGTGTAGCGCTGAACAGCCTGCTGGAAAACAACCGCGTCGTGCGCCGCCGTCGGCACGCGTTTTGCACCATGGATCATATTGTCGACACGTTGCCCGGACGCAGCGACGATACGCTGATGCCCAGCGGTCGCGAATTTATTGTCGCGACGCGGAGCGCGGCCCATGAGACCGGTATCCAATTGTTCGACATTGCCGACAAAGATCAGGGCATCGTTCATGTGATCTCGCCCGAGCTGGGCATTGCGCTACCTGGTTTATCGCTCATTTGTCCTGACAGTCATACCTGCACCCTTGGAGGGTTGGGGGCGTTGGCATGGGGCGTCGGTTCAACAGAGGCAGAGCATGCGCTGGCGACCAGCACGCTCCGGGTGATCAAACCCCGCAACATGCGCGTTAATTTCACCGGAGCGCTGGGATCGGGAGTGACCGCGAAGGATCTGATTTTGTATACCATTCGGTCGCTCTCTGCGGCCGGAGGCGCTGGCTACGCCATAGAATTTGTGGGCCCCGCCATTGACGCCTTGCCCGTTGAGTCACGTCTGACGCTGTGCAACATGGCGACTGAGCTCTCCGCTTTCACGGCGCTGATTGCACCTGATCAAAAAGTGCTCGACTTTTGTCGGGGTCGCCGCTTCGCACCTGAGGGAAGCGTTTGGGATCAAGCTGCTGCGCATTGGCAAGCTTTAAGGAGTGATGAGGGCGCGTGTTTCGATGCGGTGCGACAGATTGATACCGGATCACTTAAGCCACAGCTGAGCTGGGGTACCAGCCCGCAACACTGCATCGATTGGGATGACAGCGTGCCGGCAGTCAGTGACGCACCCGATGAGAAGTCGGCGATGGCATGGCAGCGCGCGCAGGACTACATGGGCGTCACCGGTGGCAGCCAGTTGTCGGATTACCGGCTCGACGCGGTGTTCATCGGCTCCTGTACCAACAGCAGGCTGTCCGATTTGCAGCTTGCTGCGTCTTACCTGCGCCGCACGGGGCACCGTGTTGCGAAGGGTGTCAAAGCGCTGTGTGTGCCAGGCAGTGGACAGGTCAAACGTGCCGCTGAGGCCGAGGGGCTCGATGATATTTTCCGCAGCGCTGGTTTCGAGTGGCGCGAACCCGGATGTTCCATGTGCTTCTTCGCCGGGGGAGAGAGCTTTGGACAAGGCGTAAGGGTCGCCTCGACGACGAACCGTAACTTTGAGGGCCGTCAGGGTTTGGGCGTAAGGACTCACATTGCGAGTCCGCTCACTGTTGTGGCCAGCGCCTGCGCTGGCTATCTGGTGGCGGATACCTCGGTATGACCCCGTTCACGCAACATGCCGGCGTCGCCATGCCCTTGAGGCGCGGTAACATTGATACCGATACCATCATTCCCTCGCGGGAAATGCGTACCGTTTCGAGATCGGGGTTGGCCGCCGGGTTGTTTGCTCCCTGGCGATACAGTGATCCTGATGCGCGCTGTGAAAACCCAGACTTTGTGTTCAATCAACCGGCCTATCGCGACGCGTCGATTTTGCTTGCGGGTGAAAACTTTGGCTGCGGGTCTTCTCGGGAGCATGCTGTCTGGGCGCTCCTGGAGAGCGGGTTTCGCGCAATTGTCGCACCCTCTTTTGCGACGATTTTTCATAATAACGCGCAACGCAATGGCTTATTGACTGTGGAGTTGGCTGACAGCGCGATCGACGCATTGACGCAGTGGGTGAGCGCGGACCCGCAACGCAACACGGTGCGTATTGATCTCGACATCTGCACGATTGCTTACGACCCGCACCAGGCTGTGCTGTCGTTCTCGATCGACGCAACCACTCGCAATATGTTGCTCAATGGGCTCGACGAGATTGGATTGACCGAGCAGTCAATGGATCGCATTGCCGCCTTTGAGGAGAGGGATCAACCGACAAGGCCGTGGGTTTATCTCGAGGAGCGCTAGCCGCTCAGGATGCCGTCGCGGGCGAGGTCGGCAATCGTCTGGTCATCCAGCCCAAGCTCTTTCAGTACCTCGTGATTATGCGCCCCTGCCTCGGGTAGATCGCGATGCAAAGGTGGTTTGTGCTGGCCAAACTCCACCGGCAACCGCGGTAGCGTCGCCGCTTCTCCCGCGCGATCGCCATCCGTTAAATGAACCGGCAGTAACCCGCCTGAAGTCGTCAGATGCGGGTCATCAAACAAATCGCCCGGCGTGTTAATCGGTGAGAAGGGGAGTCCGGCGCGATCCAATCGTTCGCTCAGTACTTCTAGAGAGAGGGGAGCAAACAAGGTTCGTATGGCAGTGAGTAGCCGCTCTCTCTCTGCGACCCGCCCAGCATTCGTCGCCAGAGACGCATCTGCTGCCCATTCCGACAGACCGAACTCCTCGCAGAAACGTTGCCACAGCGTATCGCTGACGATGCCGACAAATAGGCGTTCGCCAGAGTCCAGCTCAAAAATATCGTAAACCGCCCAAGCTGACTGTCTGACCGACATCGGTGGCGGCGCTTCGCCGCTAACCGCTTGTTGCGCCATATGTTGCCCTACCAAAAACGCCGTGGTTTCGAACAAAGCGCTGGTGACATGGCTGCCCTCGCCGGTCTCTCGGCGGCGATGTAGCGCGGACAAAATCGCGATCACACCGAACATGCCGCCAGTGATATCGATGACGGAGGAGCCGGCACGAAGAGGTCGATCAGGTAAGCCGGTCATGTAAGCGAGACCGCCCATCATTTGAGTGACTTCATCAAGGGCAACGCGATTCTCATAAGGGCCCGAAAGAAAGCCTTTGAGTGAGCAGTAGATCAGGCCCGGATGATCTGCTTTCAATGACGCGTAATCCAAGCCCAATTTGGCCATAGTGCCGGTGCGGAAATTCTCGAGCACAATATCGGCTGATTGAATCAGCTGCCGTGCGATGGATTGACCCTGAGGTTTTTTGAGATCGACGGCGATGGAACGTTTGTTGCGGTTATACATGGGGAAATAACCGGCGCCGGAGCCTTTCAGGCGACGGGTGTTGTCACCTGCCAGCGGCTCGACCTTGATCACGTCGGCGCCAAGATCGCCCAGAATCACGCCCGCCGTGGGGCCCATGACCATGTGGGTAAACTCGACTACTTTTATTCCCCGCATTGGAGCCGCCTGCTCCTCCGCCCCCCGGGACTCCGCCATTCATACCGCTCCGGCTGATTTGTTATGATGTTATATCATTAAGCTCTTTAGAGTGCCAAAGCGAGGCGTGACAATTAACTTGGACAATCCTGCCGTCATCTTGGCCAAGCGGCCCGAGGGACTGCCCGAGCCCGATGATTTTCGGTTAGAGACCCGCTCGGTGGGTCCTCGTAGCCCGGGCCAGATTCGGTGCCAGACGCTTTACCTCTCGCTAGACCCCTATATGCGCTCCGTCATTGCCGGCAATCACATGGGCCATGGTGTCGATCCTGGTGGGGTGATTGCCGGAGAGGTGGTGGCACGAGTGGTCGAGAGTGACGACGACGATTGGCCGATCGATACGGTGGTGCGGTGCCAGAGTGGCTGGCAGACCCTGAGTGACCATCCTGCTGAGGCGCTGTCGAGAGTGCCGGCCGGGTTGAGCAGGCCTTCCTTGGCGCTCTCTATTCTCGGCATGCCGGGGCTCACGGCCTGGGCAGGGATGGTGGATCTGGCCAAGGTACGGGACGGGGATGTCGTGGTAATCCCGGCTGCGGTCGGAGGCGTGGGTGCCATGGCAGCGCAACTCTGCAAGCGCGCGGGCGCCACGACGATTGCCATTACCAGCGGCGAAGCAAAACGCCGCATCGCGCTCGAAACATTGGGATACGACTATTGCATCGACCGCGTGGAGGAAGACTTGGCAGAGGCACTGCAGCAGATCGCCCCGGGGGGTGTCTCGGTGTACTTTGATTTAGTCGGGGATCCAACATTAACAACGGTCGCTCAGCGGTTGTCGATTGGTGGCCGGGTGGTGCTCTGTGGTTTGATCAAAGATTACAACGGCGACCATAAAACCACGGGCCCTCATCCAGGGTTGTGGATTACCAAGCGGGCGACGGTCAGCGGACTGGTGGTGTACGACTACGAATCGCAGCGCACCGCGTTTGAGGATGAATTTGTGCCGCTGGCCGAATCGGGTGATCTGGTGGCCAACGAAGAGCTCCACGACGGCCTGGCTGCCGCCCCTGATGCATTCTGCGAACTAATGCGCGGCCGGAACCATGGCAAGGTAGTGGTAAAAGTCGGTGATTAGGTTTGCTGCTAAGCGGTAATGAAGGGAAACGCCATGACACATATTACGATCAGCGAGGTAGGCCCTCGCGACGGTCTGCAGAGCGTCGAGACCATACTTTCGACCGAGGGGAAGCTCGCATGGATCGAGGCAGAGTACGGAGCAGGTGTTCGCGAGATTGAAGTGGGCTCATTTGTTTCCACCAAGCTGCTACCACAGATGGCCGACACCGCCGCAGTCGTGACCGGCGCGCGCCGGCATCAGGATCTAGTGATCGCAGTGCTGGTGCCCAATGTGCGAGGCTGCGAGGCGGCTCTGGAGGCGGGTGCCCACAAAATTTCCATTCCCTTGTCTTTGAGCGAAACCCACAGCGTGAAAAATGTGCGGCGCGATCACGCTCAAATGATTGAAGAGATTGCGGCCTGTCAGGCACTGGTTGATCAGGTACCTGAAGCGCAGCGTCCCGACTTCGAAGTGGGCCTCTCGACCGCTTTCGGTTGCACGATTGAGGGGGCAGTAGATGAAGCTTTCGTCATTGATATGGCAGAGCGTGTGCTCGGGCTCGGTGTGGCCGAGGTTGGTCTGTCGGATACCACCGGTATGGGGAACCCTGCTCAGTTGGAGCGTTTGGTCACGGGCATCTGGCAACGCTGTGGTGAAGCTTGCCTGACTGGCGTGCACTTACATAACACTCGTGGTCAGGGGCTCGCCAATGCGTTGCGGGCTGTCGAGCTGGGTATTACCACGTTAGATAGTTCTCTTGGTGGATTGGGCGGTTGTCCGTTTGCGCCGGGCGCCAGCGGCAATATTGTCACGGAGGACTTGGTGTTCATGCTGGAGTCCATGGGTCACAGCACCGGGATAGACCTGCACGCATTGCTGCGCGTGCGGCACGAGGTCGCAGCGCTCTTACCCGAGGAAGAATGGTTTGGGTTTACCGCCGCCGCGGGGTTGCCCAAGCATTTTGGCGAGCTACCTCTTAAGGAAGCCAGCTGAGATGGCGATGGCGACGTTGCCGGTCCGCAACCCGCGAACCGGTGAATGGGATCACGAGATTCCAGTCTGCTCGGCAGAGGAGGTTGCATCCATTACCCGCTCATTGCGGGCAGCCCAGCCGCAGTGGGTCGAGCTGGGCGCGTCGGGCCGTGCGGCCCGCCTGAACCGGTTTGCCGATGCGGTTATGGCCGAAGTCGCACCGCTGGGTCAGGCATTAGCCATTGACACTGGTCGATCAACCTTTGCGCATTTTGAAGCGATCAAATCCGTAGAGTTGATTCGTATGTGGGCCGAGCGCGCAGGCCCGATTCTCGACAGTCTCGCGGGCTCCGGTCAGTCAGGGCAGGTTCCCTCAGTGCACTATGAGCACCGGTTAATCCCCTACGAGGTGGTTGCTGTGATCAGTCCCTGGAACGTGCCCCTATTGCTCGCCATGATCGACAGTTTCGCGGCGCTCTCGGCGGGCTGTGCCGTATTGCTCAAGCCTTCCGAGGTGACGCCTCGCTTCGTCGAGCCGTTACAGCAAGCACTCGATACGGTGCCGGAATTGGCAGCGGTTCTGCGCATTGTGACAGGTGGTCCTGAGACCGGTCAGGCGATGATCGAGCAGGTCGACTCAGTGTGCTTTACCGGCAGTGTGCGCACCGGCCGCGTGGTCAGCCAGCAGGCGGCATCCTGCTTTATTCCGGCTTTTCTGGAGCTGGGCGGCAAAGACCCCGCCATTGTCTTACCCGATGCAGACATCCCTCTTGCCGCGCGCGCGATTATCCGCAGTGCGATTGGTATGACAGGCCAGGCGTGTCAGTCGCTCGAGCGTGTCTATTGTCATCAGCGCATTGCCGAGCCGTTTATCGATGAGCTCCTTACGCAGCTCAAGGCGCTCTCGTTAACCTGCACTGAGGACGGTAGTGGCGATATTGCGCCCCTGATTTTTGAGCGGCAGGTGGAGACCATCCAGTCACAAGTCGACGACGCTCTGGCGAGGGGCGCGCGATGTTTGCTGGGTGGAGAACCGGTCCACGCGGGTGGCATATGGTATCCACCCACGCTGCTCACTAACGTCAACCATGACATGTTGATCATGCAGGATGAGACATTTGGTCCGGTCATCCCTGTCGTTGAATACACCGATATTGAAGAGGCCATCACGCTTGCTAATGACTCAAGATTTGGACTGTCTGCCGCTGTTTTCTCTGCGGACGAAGCGGCGGCAAAGTCTGTGGCAGAGCGGCTTCAGGTTGGTGCGGTCAGTATCAACGACGCCTCGCTGACCGGCATCGTCAACGATGTCGAAAAAAATAGTTTCCGCTTCTCCGGAATGGGTGGGTCGCGGATGGGCCCCGCAGGTTTGACGCGGTTTTTGCGCAAGCGGGCGTTATTGATTCAGACCGGAGAGCCCGCGCCGGTGCAACTCTTCTCAGATACCTCACAGGAGCCAATGTCATGACCATGGTATGGGTGGATCTCAAGCCGGGGGATAGGGGTTGCCAACCTATCCTGGATTTTTTGACCGAAATTTTGCCGGATACACGGAGTTTTGACGGCTGTCAGGATCTCAAGGTTTACATCGAAGGTGACGGCGAGGCGATGGTCTTTATCGAATATTGGGACAGCGCCGAACATTACCAGCGTTATCTCTCCTGGCGCACCGAGACCGGGGTGTTAGACCGCCTCGTTGAGATGTTAGCCGCGCCACCCGTGATTCGAATCGCTGAAGATTCGGGTATCTAAAGTGCTGATGTCGCGGTTGCGTCACGCCATACCGATTGTCGCCGTAGCTGTTCTCACCCTCACCGCATCGTGGTTTTCTGCGCTCGTCTCTGGGCAATCGATGACGGCTTGTGACCGAGAGGTGGGGCATCCATCAGACCCTGATCGAGTGGGTCCCGGAGTGTCTTCCGCTCAGGTTGATACCGAACATGCCATCGCGGCGTGTCGGGCTGACCTGCTGGCCGATCCCGACAATCCCAGACTGCAGTATCAGCTGGCCCGAGCCATCGTCTACCACGCAGACCGGCACGGTACTTCTTATGAAGAGGGTATGGTCTACCTCGCACAATCCGCTAACTCGGGGCACGTGCAGGCGATGTTCGTATACGGATTGATGCTGTCGCGAGAAGCGCGGGTCTGTGAGGCTGCGCCATGGACGCGCCGTGCGGCAGATGGAGGGCTCAAGGCCGCTCGTCTCGCTTACGTGGACAGCGCCGTAGGAGGCCAGTGGGCGGACTGTGACGTGACATTCGACAAGGATGTAATGTCAGGCTTTCTCAATGCGGCCGCAGACCAGGTGTCGGGGTATTACGAAAAAATGTTGCTGGGCGCTCTGCGGCGGGAAGTCGCCGCGTTGGCGCCGGTTCCGCCGTAAGGTAGAGGGCAGCGGGCGGAAGAGCTCGCTGCCCGAGCGCTGTGAGCAACAACCCTTTTTGGCGTTGCATCGAGCCCCGATGTTTCTACTGCGCACTCGGGGAGCCACCTTTTATGCCGGTGGTCATCGCTTCGGGTCTATGCTGATCGCTGTAGACCTCTTCAGGAAACAAAACCGTACAGCACGCCCGCAATTTTGCGCAGTTGAATTTCTTCCGCGCCCTCGGTGATGCGGTAGCGTCGATGGTGCCGATAGATATGCTCAAACGGTTTATGGCGTGAGTAGCCAATGCCGCCGTGGAATTGCATCGCCGTATCCGCAGCATTGCAGACCAATCGGTTCGCGCGGTAGTTGCACATAGAGACCTTGTCTGTCAGCTTTTTGGCAACGTCGACTTTGTCCATCTGGTCCATTTGGGCTGCGGTTTTATAAATGAGTAGCCGTAACATCTCAGCCTCGGTTTGCAGCTCCACCAGTGGGAACTGAATACCTTGATTGGTGGACAGCGGCTTGCCAAAAGGCGCGCGCTCTTTGGTGTAGGCCAAGGTCTCGTCAAGGCAGTACTGAGCGGCGCCCAGCGAAGAGGCCGCCTGGCGAATGCGACTCTCGTGCACAAAATGCATGGCCACTCGTAAGCCCTGATCCACATCGCCCAACACATCTGTGTCCGGTACGAAGACCTCCTGCAGTGTGCAGTGCGGGTGGTCCGTAGGCATATTAAAGGTCCACAAGTACTCGCCGATTTGGAATCCTTCAGCCTGAGTGGAGGTGACGAAGCAACCGATCCCTTTCGGGCTGCCGTCTTTTCCGGCGTGACGCGCGAACACCAGCACGTGACTGGCTTTGTGCAAGCCCGTGGTCCACATTTTCTCACCGCTGATTAACCAGCCATCAATGCCGTCACGGCTGGCGCGCTCTGCCCGGGTTTCCATCCAGGTCGCGTCAGAGCCATGGGCGGCCTCGGTGAGGCCGAAGCACCAGCCAAGCTCTCCTTTCAGCAACGGCTCCATCCAGCGCGCTTTTTGGTCGGCAGTACCAAAATCCCGGACCATCATCGGTGTCATCAAATTGCCCACGATGGAGGTTTCGTTCTGCAGGTCGTTGTGCAGACCGAGCCCCTTGCTCGCCAGATATTCCCGAATGCGCGCCATGGCAAGATTAGAGCCATTTTGCCCCCCAAACTCCTCCGGCAACGCGTACCGGAAGTGTCCGGCAGCGTCTGCTCGCCTACGCATCTCCCACAGCAAGGCCTCCCAATCTTCTCGTGGCAGACCCTCTCGGTCCCAATCCGTCCGGGCATGCTCGCGGCGATGATCGAAGAAACGGATGTTGTCGTTTTGTGCTTCCAGCGGTTTGATTTCGCGCTCAATGAAATCATCGAGCACCAGCAGGTAGTCCTCGATGGCGCGGGGAATTTCAAACAGAAAAGATTCGGTCATGTGTCACTCGCTCAAACCGCTTTATGCATTTGCTACGTAGTGTATGAGTTTTTAGTCAATGGTTGCCTACGCGTCGGCACGGGTGCCGTGAACAACAGGCGTCACTTCAGGGAGCGGTTTAACGCCATCGCGCTTCGGCAACAGCGCGGGACGCGTAGCGCGGATTATTGATGCCTGCGATAAGCAATTGGCGCGCTTTTAAATAGTCCCTGAACTCGGTATCTGGAGTGATGCCCCGAGCGGCAAGCGCGCGCGATAGCTGTTGCGGGATGTCGGCGTCTGAGGACAGGTTGGGCAGCCACTTTTGTGCTGCCTCGGCATCCAGTGCCTGCAGCGCCGGGCCCAATTGTTGCTCGCGCTCGATGATGCCCAAGACATTCGCCGCTACCCGCGCATTAAATTGATCCCGCCCGGACAGCGACGGCAGCACGCTCTCCATTAGAAACTGTTTGACGGCGCCAATCAGCTCGCTTGAGGTAACGTCGGAGCGCGTGGCTTGATCGGTCTCTTTTGTCATGCGTTTTCCCACTCCTCGATCAGCAGCAATATGTCGAGCTCGGCTTCAGATCGTCGGCGCGCAACTGCAGCGCGTTCAACGTCGCCATTGCCGCTGTGCCACAGAGCCCCCATGGTTTGACAGACCAGTCCCCAACTGAGCGCGGCAAAAATTTCCCAATAGCGAATAGTCGAGAGCTCAGGCGACCAACCCGAGGCCGATTGGTACCCGGCTATCAGATCATCGTAGTCACCAAAACCGCCAACGGGTTTGTCTAAATGACCGAAGCGCCAGACATTGGCGCACAAATAGCCGAGATCCTCCTCCGCCGGGCCTTGATGGGTGAGTTCCCAATCCAGTACGCCGGCTAAGCCCTGTTCGTTAACCAGGAGATTGCCGGTCCGGAAATCTCCGTGCAGCAACACACAGGGCGCCTCGCTAGGCGCGTGATCAATCAGCCAATTCAGGCCCATTTGCATCACGGGTGAGATGTCTCCAAAGGCGTGCAGGCGTTTTTGCGCTGCCTCAAAACGCTTTCCCAGGGTAGTGGGGCCGATGGTAGACGGGAGCTGGAGACGGTCGATTGCATGGATACGCGCCAGCGCTTCGCCGCATTGAAATGCGAGCTTTCCGCGACACTCTTCAAAGGTAGCATCGGTAAGCCAGCGCTGAGGAATACTCTCTCCCGGGATGAACCCCATCAGGAAGGCTTCGCCAATCGGATGATCGGTGTCAAAAACCGCGTGAATCGCAGGCACCGGCACCGCTGTGGCAGAGGCCAGCTGAATAACCGAGGCCTCGTCTATCAGCGACAGACCAAGGATATTGCCCTCGAGACTGTCTATCGAATCGGCGGAGAAGGGGCGTCTTCTCAAAATGAGTGGCGTCTCGCCCCACGTCAGTTTCCAGGTCTCGTTGTTGGCACCCCCGGATAAGCGTGTCAGACCTGACACGCCATTGCCCGCTAAGGTGCCGGCGAGGGATTGGCGCAGACTGTCATTCAGCAGCTTGGTCAGGGTGTCTGGCGTCATCTACAAAAACGGCGCTTAGACGCGTTAACCACCGGGCTTACCTCAGCCCTGCTCGATCTGAAAAGTCAGGCCGGCATGAGCCTGAAGCCTTTCGATTAAGGCGTCGCCCATTGCCGCGGCAGGAGTCCACAAGCCGCCGGAGGCGAGCTCTGGATTATGCAGCAGGCACATCGCGGCCTCGGCCAGCATTTTCGAGGTAGAGCCATAACCCGGATCCCGGTCTCCCTGCACGCTGCTGATCATCAGGTCGCCAGTGCAAGCTTGGCCTGCGAAAATCGCATCGTAATTGCCGTTTTCGCGCTCCTCTTTGCTCGGTCCTTCCCCGGGCTGTAGATTACTCTTTGCAACGGAGTCGTCCTTGGCCACGAATTCAGCCGCCGCCTTGCCCTGATCGCCGTCACCGGTGAGTAACATTTCGTCGTAGCGGAAATCTTCTCCGTAGCGATGCGCCATCAGGAAATTGGATCGATGAATATTCTTTGTATTGATCGGCGCCATGATGAAGGGGGCGCTCCAGCTTTGTAGCTCTTCGTCGTATTGAGGCGCCATACCTGCCGGCTGCTCTGGCCCTGTGAAGCCCTCGGTGAGGGCAAAGGGATTGGTGAGCACCTGAATGATTGCGGGGTTGGCTTTCGCTGAGGCCATGGTGGCTCGCATCGACGCGATGGTGCCGCCGGAGAACGTTCCGTTCATGGCGCGCACCCGACCTTTTACCGTTGCAATGGGTTCGCCGGTTTTCTCAATGGCGTGTTGCTGGAGCAGATAGACACCCAGATCAAATGGAATGGAGTCGAAGCCGCAGCTGTGGACAATGCGGGCGCCAGACAGCTTGGCGGCTTCGCTAAATCGCGCAATGGTCTCGTGCATCCAGCTGGGCTCACCGGTGAGATCCACATAATCCGTGCCGCGCTCGGCACATTGTTTCACCAGTTCGTCACCATAAAGTTGATACGGGCCCACTGTGGTGATGACGACGCGACAGGCGTCTACCATCTCCGAAACCGATGCGGGATTGTCGACGTCGACCTCGAGCAGCGCGACGGCATCGCTGATGCCCATCTCGGTGCGGACTGAGGCGAGCTTGTCCAGTGATCGTCCGGCCATGGCCCAGGTCAGATCCGTATCGCCATACTCTGCGGCGAGGTACTCTGCGACCAATCGGCCGGTGTAACCGGAGGCCCCAAAAACAACAATATCGAACGGTTTATCTGCGGTGGGCATAACGAAGCGAGCTCCTCAGTGGTCGTTAATGATCGGTGAATAAGGTTAACCGTTCGCATCGACCACGGGGAAACTTTTATGGTGGCCCACACCTCGCCATTCAATCACAGCATTGCTGTGATTATCATCAGTGCATGGGAGAGGACGTATTGGTTGAAGCGACGATAGAGCGGCTGTTTGCCGCAATCGAGACGCGCGACTTGCGCCTGATCGAATCACTCCTGCACCCCGACGTTTCGTGGCAAAACGTGCCGCACCCACCGGCACAGGGCAGGGAGGCCGTCCTGCAGTTGCTGGGCAATATACTGTGCTGGTCGGATCGGGTGCAGTGGGATGTCGTCTCCAAGTCGGTCTCCGGGACTGCAGGATGGTATGAGCGCTTAGATCGCTTTTGGTTGGCCGGCGAGGAGCACGCAGTAGCCTGTAATGGTGTCTTCACGGTGGATGTGGCCTCAAAGACCGTGATCGCCGTTCGAGATTACGTGGATCTTGGTGAATGGCGGCGCAGAGTTGATCCTGTGATGGCGCTGCTTGCTAAACGCACGGCCGTGGAAGTTGTCGTGCGTCATATGGAGGCGGTTGAGACGCAGGACGCGGTGGCAATGTGTTCGGACTATGCGCTCGATGCCGTGTTGGAAAGACCCACCGCCACTTATCGAGGCTGGTCTGCCATCGCAGATTATTTCGATACGGTGCCGGCGCGCCTGGGCTCCAAACGAGTGAGCTTTTCACCCGTCGAATCACTCGATAGCGATCAAGCTAGGGTCAGTTGGCATATCGACCGCGAAGAGGAATCTTCGGTGTCTGGCTCCGATATGTTCACTGTCATCGGCGGACGGATTGTCCGCCAGGTGACCGTGCTCGGGGGTCCTGACTTTTGAGGCGTGCTGGGTCTACTGGGATGTGGCCCAGTCGGCCATAGTCTCTTTGAGAATGTCGAGGGGCATGGCGCCGTTCATGAGCACGGCTTCGTGAAAGTCTTTTAGGCTGAATCGTTCCCCCAGCGCGTCCTCCGTATCTTTGCGCATCTCCAGCAGTGCCAACTGCCCGGTCTTATAAGCGGTGGCTTGTCCCGGCCAGACCACATAGCGCTCAATTTCTCGAGTGACTTCCTCGTTAGTCATGCCCGTTTTGGCCGTCATGTACTCGATCGCTTGCTCTCGACTCCACCGTTTGGCGTGCATACCGGTATCCACCACCAACCGGACAGCGCGAAACATCTCTGCCTGGAGTCGGCCCAGATCACCAAGCGGGTCGTCGTCGTAGAGTCCCATGTCGGTTTTAGCAATGCGCTCGGAATAGAGTGCCCAGCCCTCCGAGAAAGCATTGAAAGGCGATAGTCGGCGCAACAGCGGCACGCCCTCGATCAGTTGCGAGGTTGAAATCTGGAAGTGGTGCCCGGGTGATCCCTCGTGAATCATGAGCGTTGGCAACGTCCAGCGCGGGTTATCTGCCGTGTCTTTTTGATTGATGTAAAAACGTCCTGGCCGAGACCCGTCGAGCGCAGGTCCGCTGTAATAGCCACCCGGCGACGAGTCTTGGGAGTATTCGGGGACCCTGACGATCTCTAAGGGCTGCGGTGGGATGGTCACAAAATAGTCAGCGGCGATGGCCATGACTTTTTGATCGAAGGCCTCGAGATACGCAATCATTTCTGCACGGCCCTCGTCGGTATTCGGGAACTGGTGAGCGGGGTCATCCATCAGTACTCGGATACGCTGCGCAAAGCTGTCGCCCATGACGCCCTGACTATCGAGAATATCCAGCATCTCACCCTCAATGCGATCCACCTCCGCCAGTCCGGTTGCGTGAATCTCCTCAGGTGAATACTGCGTCGTCGTGTTTGAACGCAGATTGGCGGCATAGATCGCCTCGCCATGGGGCAACCGCCAGATGCCTGCGTCGTGAGTCGCCTCGGGTAGCATGGATTCAAACAGACTGATGATGGCTTTGTAGCCAGGGATCACCTCGCTGGAAACGAGCTGTGTCGCGTCATTGATAAACGCGGCGGCTGCGGCCTCGTCGACATCCTCCAGCTCGTCGAGCTTTGGTCCCAGTGTCGTCACCAGCGGGCTATTGTCTGCACCCCCTGCGATAAATTTGTTCATACCGACCAGTGCTTTTTCAATGACAAAGTCGGGCGGGATCACGCCGTTTGCCCGGTCGTCGATCACCCGCGCATGGGTCTCTCTCAAGACGCGGCCAAATTCCCGGAGACGGGAAAGATAGCGGCGCGCGCTTTTCTCATTTTTGATGACATGCGTGTCGGTCAAAAACTGCGGCATGTTCACCGTGACGCCCGATATCTGATTCACGCGGTAGCCGCTATAACGCAGTTCCGCTTGTCGTAGCAGGTCATCGAAGAACCAGGCGGCGATTTTCCAGGTGAGCAGTTCTTGACCGATGAGCCCCTCAGGTCCGTACGCATCGAGGCCGGCTCTTGCGTCGCGTAGCTTTGCAATGCTCCGTTCCTCCTCTTCACGGGTGTAATCGGCGAGCTTGCCGCTATGAAAATCGAGGGGGGTATTGTCGATCGCACCCAGATAGGTAAGCAGCTCGGGGGAGTCGATGGCCAGCTGAAAGGTGACTTTATTAATGTAGTTGTTGACGCCGACTGGTGTGAACCAGAACCACATTGAGGCCCCTGCTGAGGCGACAATTAACGTGGCCACCAGACCTATCACCACTCGCTTTAGCCATTTCATGCCATGTGCCTCACTGCTTGGTGAGCGCATTGTATGCCATAGGCGCTATCTCATCCCCGCCAGAATGTGGCCGCGGCTGTGACGGCGCGCCGACGACGCGGCTAGCGCAACCACGCTCCGCTGGCGTCAACGGTTTCGATGTTTAGTTGGCCGGCCAAGCCTGCGCTGCGGTGCACGCTGATCTGGGCGTATTCAGGGAGTTGGATCATCTCGAACATCGCCGTCCGAGATGGGTACATGGCGATCGCCACCTGATCCCAAAGTTCTTCCACTTCGCCCAGCATCAGGCGCTCAACTTCGGCGCCAAAACAGAGTTGCCCTCCGACTTGCTGAATGACCTCGGCCACTCCACGCGCATAGATGTGATAGGCCTCACGGCCTGTCAGTTCAGTTTGCCGACCGTCTTCGTACTCTGCGAGCGCCTTAAATTTCAGGAGATTGACCATGAAAATGGGGCCCTCGGCTCCCGGGGTGAGAAAACCCTCGACTTGCTCAGGGGTCGGTGTGACTGCGTTCTGGTATTCCATGAAGCGTTCCTTATGAAGACCATCGTATTAGCGTCTGTTGGCATAGTTGCCCACAAAGTTCGACAGCAACCTTGCCCGAAGGGTTCAAACGGCGGTGACGGGCGTTTCCGATAACGGCCGCACATTATGGCATAATATATGCCATTATATGGCGCCAGACAGGATGACAGTAGAACAGCATGCAGATACTTCGGACACCTGACACGCAGTTTGAGGGGCTTAGCGATTACCCGTTCGAGCCGCATTACACTGACATTGACGCCGGCGATCAAACGCCATTGCGCATCCATCACATTGATGAGGGTGATCCCCATGCGCCGATTGTCTTGTGCCTGCACGGCCAGCCGAGTTGGAGTTTTCTCTATCGCAAAATGGTGCCGCTGTTGGCGCAATCGGGTTTGAGAGTCATTGCGCCGGATCTGCCCGGCTACGGTAAGTCCGACAAACCCGCTGCGCGCGAGGACTATAGTTACCAGCGCCAGGTCGACTGGTTGGGGCAGTGGTTAGAGGCTAATGACTTTGGCGACATCACAATGTTTGGGCAGGATTGGGGTGGGCTTATCGGGTTGCGTTTGGTGGCTGATCATCCAGACCGGTTTGCCCGAGTCGTGGTGGGCAATACGGGGCTACCGCTCACTACCAGTCTAGATCAGCATATTGTCGATCAGGTCATGGCGTTCCGTCAGGACGGGCAAAGACTGAGCTTTCCGACGATGGCGAGAACCCTGTCACAGCTTCAGGGTATGGGCGCGGACCCTGCAGCGTATCCGATGGGTTTTGCGCATTGGCAGAAGTTCTGCTGGACCACTGAAGACATGCCTGCAGGGTTCTTAATGGAGATGATGATCGCGGCGCCAGCTACGTGGAAGGTCGCGCCACGCGTTTTGCTACATCACTATCTGGGAACGGCTTTGCGCCCCATGACGGCCTTGGGCCGCGCTTATGAGGCGCCCTTTCCAGATGCCCGCTACAAAATGGGACCGCGGGCGATGCCCAGCCAAGTACCGACACTCCCCACGGATCCATCTGTCGAAGCCCAGAAATTAGCGTGGGCGTTTTTTGAACAATTTGAAAAGCCCTTTCTCTGCTTATTTACAGAGGACGATCCGGTGACACGTGGCGTGGAGAAGAGCTTTATCGGGCGGGTGCCCGGGACTACCGGGCTGCCTCATCAGGTGTTTCCACGCGGCGGCCATTTCCTGCAGGAGAAGCGCCATCGCGAGTTGAGCACTGCGATCGTGGATCTGATTCGCCAGACGTCATAGCGCTTGAATCACTCCACAACGGTGACGCCACACAATGGGTTGTCGCCATTTATCACCTCGTGAAAAGCCTCGGCCAAGCGCCGGCTTTCTGCGACACAGACTTCCCAGTAAGCGATGCGATCTTCTGCTTTCATCATCCGAAAATCGCCACGGTCGGGAATCTTGCCGTGGGGCAACGCAGCCAAAAAACGCTCACTCGGGCAGATCAGCACGAGGTTATCGATCACCGTTTTGGGCATTGTCCGCCAAGGCAGCATTTTGTCGAACCAGCCTGGTGTCAGCTGAGGGCGAAAATGTGGATACAGGATTAAACCTTCAGTCTGCTTCCCCTCGAGGGAGAAGTGGTAATCGATGATGCCACCATCCCAATAGGGGCCCGGGGGCGCGCCATCGATGTCGGGCTCGCACTGCATGAGTAGCGGGATCGCGCCGCTAGCCTTTAGTGCAGGGATCAGGTTTGTCTCGGTGAGCGCGATCTTTTGGGTATTGAAATCCGCTGCGAAGGGCACGGTATTCAGCGCGCCATGACAGAAGGCCACGCGCTCAAAAAATTTTGCCAGCGCCCGGCGAGTCAGCGTGTTGGCGAGGGTGGCTGTTGCCATCCCTGCGATTAAAGGCAGGCCGTGTTGCGCCCGCGCCACCCCGACGGCGCGGGCTGTGATAATGGCATTGAAGAAGCGAGGGTGATGAATGACGTTTTGCAAACCCTCTGGTCCCAGTGCCTCGCATAGCATGCTCTCTGCGACGCGACTCACCTCCTGTGGTGAGGGTTTTGCGCAGCTATAAGCTTGATATAGGTAGGCTTGTTGTAAGCGCTTGATCGCTGCGCTCGGGTTTGTCGTGCTCAGGCAGGCGTGTCGCCAGGTACCGATGGAAGATCCCAGCAACGTCAGTGGCTGGACTCCGTCCGCGAGTAGTGGCGCAAGCACTTGATCGAGCGCGGACAGGATCAGCCATTTCGGTCCACCCGACGCGCCTATGAGCGTGCGAAAGGGTGCCGCACGCCAACCCTGCTCACGAATCGTATCGGCAGCCTTGCGGCCCATATAAATAGAAAGTGGTTCCTGCATGGAGTCTGTAGTCCCGCGTTTCGGGAAGTTTTTGGCGCACTTGTCCAAGTTTCGTCTCGATCAGTGTATCGAAATGTGAGCGTTTATCGCTTTGGCAGCAGAATCGGCACGGTGCTTGCATTGGTATCCCAATGGAGACTGTTACGCACGATGCCTGTGGGTACATCAGTCTGCACGACACAAAAAAGGGGGTGCGCCATCGGGAGAGTTGGCGCGGCAAACAACACTGACTAACAAGTGATCGGAAGACATTATGGAAGATGAGCAAATACAGAGTGAGCTGCGGCGGGCATCGGTGCAGCGGTTCATTGAGGAAGAGGCGCTGCCGGACAGTTTCGGCGACAGTTTTATACAGTGGTATGCCGGTATTACCGAGCATCTTGCGGCCATGGCCAGGGACCTGGAAACCGCGCCATTAGTGGGTGTTAGCGGCTGCCAAGGCTCAGGTAAAAGCACGCTGGTTAAATTGATGGCCCATGTATTGCGAGCTGTGTATGGCGTTAAGGCAGTTGTCCTGTCACTGGATGATTTCTATTTGACGCGCTTGGCTCGCCGGGAGATGGCCGATACGGTTCACCCGCTGTTTGCGACCCGAGGCGTGCCGGGCACCCATGATCTGATGTTACTCCGCGACACCATTAACGCCTTGCGAGCCGAGCAGGGCGTAGTGTCTGTGCCGGGGTTCGACAAAGCCGCCGATGATCGCACCGAAATGGTGCATTGGCGCCAAGAGAGTGCACCGGTTGGATTGATTTTTCTTGAGGGGTGGTGCGTCGGGGTGCCGCCGCAACCGCTGGAGGACTTGGTCAGCCCGGTCAATGAGACTGAGGCTGAGCAAGACGCAGACAGCCAGTGGCGAACCGAGGTAAACCGTCAACTTGGGGACGGGTATGCAGCTTTATTTGCTGACCTCGATGAGCTGCTGGTGCTGCAGGCCCCCAGCTTTGGCGCGGTATATGAGTGGCGCTGGCAACAGGAGCAGCGCCTGTCCGCGCTGTTCAAAGCGCGGCACCCTGATGCCCCTGATCCCACCATGACGCGACAGCAAGTCGCCGACTTCATTCTGCACTACCAGCGCATTACCGAGCACGCCTTGGCCACTTTGCCTGATCGAGCGGATGTGTTGTGGGAGCTCGGTGATGATCGCGGTGTGCAAAGGATGCACCTGACGGGGGTGGCGGCATGAGTACTGCCATCATTTTTACCGATCTGGATGGCACGCTCATGGACCATCACACCTATTCCCTCGCGGCGGCGTTGCCGACCGTGCAGGCGATGAGCGATCGGGGCATACCCGTTATACCGTGTACCAGCAAAACCCGCGCTGAAACCGCAAAAATCATGGCGTCGCTCGGCCTATCAGGACCGATGATTGTCGAAAATGGTGCGGCAATCTGGGTGCCCGCTGACTTAGGCCTCGTCAAACCCGCGGGCGCCGAGTCCACAGACGGAGGATGGTGCCACCGATTCGGTCCGTCCCGAGGCATGATTCGCAGGCAGCTCGCTATCCTCAATGTGGAATGGGGGAACCGCTATCAATCCTTGTGTGATCTGTCAGACAAGCAGGTCGCGGCCGTCACGGGCTTGGATCTTGAAGCTGCGGTTGATGCCAAGGATCGCCACTTCTGTGAAACCCTCGTCTGGTTGGGCACTCCCTCTGATAAAGCAGCGTTTGCCGAGCAGGTTGAGGCACTGGATCTGCGCTGCATTCAGGGCGCCCGCTGTGTGCACGTCTTGGGATCTGGCGGCAAAGGTGAGGCGGTCAGCTGGCTACAACGAAAAATCCGCGCAGAGCTACCGGGCTTTGAGCACGCTGTCAGCCTCTCTGCCGGCGATGCTCAAAATGATGTCGAGATGCTGGAAGTGACTGACCTGGCGCTACTCGTTCGATCCCCTGCTCACGAGCCACCACAACCTAAGCGAAGCGGTGGGATGGTCATCAGTGATGCAGTAGGCCCCGTAGGCTGGGCCGAGGGAATCGACGCGCTGATCGCGAGAATTGAAGAGGAGGAAGACCGTGGCCGACTTTTATCAAAACGGCACGATTACAACGCTGCATAATCTGGGCGCGCGCTCAACGGCTGAGCTTGAGGAAGACCTGCTGCAATTCAGTGAGCGCCGGCCGCTAGGCCTGATTTTGCCATCGCTGTATTCGGAGATTGCCACGCCGGCATTGCCGGCGATTGTCGAGGAACTCAGGTCGGTGCCGTATCTGTCACAAATTGTGATTGGATTGGATCGTGCGACGCAGGACGAATACCAACACGCCTTGAGCTTTTTTTCAGATCTGCCCCAGCATCATCGGGTCCTCTGGAATGATGGGCCACGATTGAAGGCGATTGATGCGCGTCTGCAGGAAGCGGGGCTGGCGCCCCAAGAGTTGGGCAAGGGTCGCAACGTCTGGTATTGCATGGGATATGTGCTGGCAACTGGCAAGGCTGAAGCGATCGCCTTGCACGACTGTGACATTCTGACCTACGAGCGCAGCCTGCTGGCGCGCCTGATTTATCCGGTCGCGCATCCAATATTCGGTTACGAGTTCTGCAAGGGTTATTACCCGAGGGTGTCGGATAACAAAATCAATGGCCGCGTTTGCCGGCTGCTGGTGTCGCCCATGATTCGCGCATTGAAGCGGATCGTTGGCGAGTCGCCTTACCTGAATTACTTAGACAGCTACCGCTATATCCTTGCCGGCGAGTTTGCGTTCCGCAAGCGGCTGTTGGGTGACCTCCGTATCCCGACCGACTGGGGACTGGAGATCGGCGTGGTGTCCGAGGTCTACCGCAGCAACAGTAACAAGCAAATTTGTCAGGTGGATATTGCCGACAACTACGACCACAAACATCAGGATCTCTCACTCGATGACCAGAATGCCGGGCTGTCACGGATGTCACTCGACATCGCTCGCTCCCTCTACAGAAAACTGGCGATTCAGGGCACTGTGTTCAATCAGGAAACGTTCCGGACATTGAAAGCAACCTATTATCGTATGGCGCTCGATCTCATCGAAACCTATCGTAATGACGCCATCATGAATGGACTGAATTTCGATATTCATAAAGAGGAGGAGGCGATCGAGCTGTTCGCCGAGAATATCCTCGAAGCGGGCACACAATTCTTGGAGCGGTCCACAGAAGCACCGTTTATCCCGACATGGAATCGTGTTTTCAGTGCGATACCGACGATTTTTGATGAGCTGGTGGCAGCGGTCGAAGCCGATCATGAGGAGTTCTCCGCGACGCAGGGCCGGCTAAAAGTCGCAGGAGGATGATCAGCACGCTGTCGCAAAGGCTGCGCGAGCACCTCGCCGCGGTATACGACGGTGTACGTGGCGGTGCACAGGATGAGTGGCTGGAGCGCCTGCTCAAGGTAGCCCGACTCGATGCTGATCAGGTGCCGCCGGCGGCGCACCGAAATCTTTGGGGCGAGGCGGATGTCGCCGTCATTACCTACGGCGATTCGATACTCAATGGGGCTGAGCCACCTCTGCAAACACTGCATGCTTTTCTAACGAGGCGTCTGGGTGCGCTGGTATCGTGGGTCCATGTCTTGCCGTTTCACCCCTGGACCTCAGACGACGGCTTTGCTGTTCTGGACTACTCCAGCGTTAATGAGGCGCTGGGCACTTGGGCCGATATCACCCGGCTCGGCGTCGACTACCGGCTGATGGCGGATCTGGTTTTAAACCACTGCTCTAGCCGCTCCGCCTGGTTTGAGAATTTCAAGCGAGGTCAGACGCCCGGTGCGGATTACTTCTTCACCCCCGACGCGGCTTTTGATACGTCCAAGGTCGTGCGGCCGCGGACCACGCCTTTGTTAAATACGGTGGTGACCGAGCAGGGCGAGCGCGCAGTGTGGTGTACCTTCAGCCCTGACCAAGTGGACTTTGACTTCTCCAATCCGGCAGTGGTGGTGGAGTTTGTGTCGATCATCCGCGAGTTGCTGGATGCGGGCGTCAGAGTGTTCCGGCTGGATGCCGTGGCATTTCTTTGGAAAGAGAGCGGCACTACCTGTATGAACCTGCCGCAAACTCATGAGCTCATTCGCCTATTCCGCCTGGTCATCGAGTCTGCCCAGCCCGATGCCATTGTGATTACCGAGACCAACGTGCCGAACCGCGAGAATCTCTCCTATTTTGGCAACGCGAACGAAGCTCACGGTATTTATAACTTCTCGCTGCCACCGTTGCTGGTGCACGCGCTGGTTAGCGGCACCAGTCGATACTTGTCCACTTGGATGACGAGCATGCCACCGGCTCAGGACGGTACGGTCTACTTCAATTTTATTGCCTCGCATGACGGCATCGGGCTGAGACCTGTCGAGGGGTTACTTGAGCAAGCCGAGGTGGACGACTTGCTGGCCACCATGAAGCGGTTTGGTGGACGCATCTCGTGGCGGGAGACCGGTGATGGCGAAGCCAAACCCTATGAGGTGAATATCGCGCTGGCGGATGCGCTGCAAGGCACCACGGCAGGCCCAGACCAGTGGGGTCTGCAGCGTTACCTGTGTGCCCACGCCATTATGCTGGGTTTGGAAGGGGTCCCGGCTTTTTATATTCACTCATTGGTGGGCACGCGAAACGATGAGGCGCGTCTCGCGCACACCAGCCATAACCGTTCGATCAACCGGCACCAGTGGGCGCTTCAAGCGCTCAATGCCGAGCTGGATGACGAGGCTTCTGCCCACCACGCCATTTTTGAAGGCGTAAAAAAGCTGATTGCACTGCGCCAGGCACAAGCGGCTTTTCACCCCAATGCCACTCAATTCACGCTCCACCTTGGCGATGAGTTGTTCGGTTTCTGGCGGCAGAGTCTTGACCGCCGGCAAAGTCTTTTCTGTGTGCATAACCTGACGGCCGAGGAGCAAGTGTTGCCGCTGAGTCGCTTGAACCTGGTCGTTAATCACAGTTGGCGCGAGCTGATCTCTGATGCGGTGATTACCGAAGACGTGCGTGAATGGACCTTGGCGCCATATCAAACCCTCTGGATCACCAACGCGTAAGCTAATCGGTGCGTGAGCCTGGCCGATTCGGCCGGTGGGCGACAGCCGACGATCAGTTGCACCAGCTACTGCGAGCACCGCAGCCGCGGTGCTTGAACCGGGCACCGCAAACATGTCAGCCTGCCGACCATTAGGAATAGTGAGGGGAGAGCTTGCATGGGCCCATTGCGGTTGAGCAAGACGAGTTGTGCCGGCCTGCTACTCGGTTGCCTGACGATGCCATCGGCGTTGGGGTGGTCAGATCATGCCAGCCTCGTTTGGCCGCTATTGCGCCAGCAACCTGAGCTGGTTGAGCAAACCGTCGCGGCAGAGCCCCTTGAGCAGTTTTTGCAGGCAGAAGCAGCGGGCGTGGCACAGACTCTTCAGCAGGTAGAGGCATGGTCGCGAGCGACCATCGAGCACTACCCGCTGACCCCCGAAGCGTTGCGATGGCAGCTTGATACGGCGCCCACGGTCACAGCCTTTTTAGAGGCGATCAGAGTTAATCCTTTGCTCCCTTACCGGCTTTATGTAGACCTGTCACCCGAACGAGCGGCACCTGAGAGGCCGCCACTGGCGTGGACTGAACTGAGCTTTTTGGGCGGCGGCTCGTCTCAGTTGGCGGCGCGTTACTGGCCCCTTGAGGCTGGGGAGCCGGTGTCCATTGCTGAAGTCATAGCGAGTGCGAGCGACGAACCCGACTTTGGTATGGACATCGGGCTGTTCGAAGACAACAACACCGATTTTGGTCGGCGCTACGGTTTCGGTTCCCAACCCTTTGGTAACCCCAATCTCGACTACGGCTCACAGGCACCCTTCCACATGGGGTTCTATCATCTGGACTGGTTGGCACGGACTGCTCAGCCCGATCTGTTACGCACCTACCCACTTTGGCGCATTGCCCTGTTTGGTGAATTGGCGGATCTCGCCTTTCGCACGGGTCATGCGTATTGGGGTTGGCGGTTTCTAGGCTGGGGTCTCCATTACGTTGGCGATCTCACTCAGCCTTACCACGCCGTACCGCTCCCCGGAGTAGACACGCTAGACGCGCTTTGGTCAGCCGCATTGGGAAAGACAGGTGAGATGGTTCAACTGGTCTCCAATCGACACGGTGTGATCGAGTCTTATCAATACCAGCGTCTTACCCAGGCATTGAATGCCGGCGACTGGAACGCGCCGTTGTTGCGCGCTGTTTCGGATCATGCCGGTGATGAAAGCCTCGACTACGACACTTTTGTCATGGCGCTAACAGCTGACTCAGCTGCCGCTGCGGGTGATTTTGATGCGGCTATCGAAGCGAGTGTATCTCCGCGGTTTGTGAGCGACCCAAGTTTTGAGTGGACCGGATCGGGCTTCGAATCGGAGATCGTGACGTTAGTTGAGACGGAGCAAGGCGCTGCGGCGCTTGATTCGCTGGATGCGGCGGTGATGGTGCAACTGGAGAGATTCTCGGCGGTAGGGAGCCGCTGGATTGCCCGAGGTTATCGCGCCGCGGCTACTTCAAATTGAGGTCGTTGGGTGTAATGGATCACGTGGCAAAAGGCTGTATGAGAGAAGCAGGTGTTGAGGATGTTTGAACTGGATGGGCGACTGGCGGCGGATACTTTTGTTCTGGGGAGTACGTCACTCAATCGAGTGTTGCTGATGAACGACGCGCGCTTTCCATGGCTGATCCTCGTGCCTGAACGGCTCGACGTGAGTGAACCCTTTGAGCTCAGCGAGGCCGATCAGGGACAGTTGTGGCAGGAATCGATGCGGCTGGGCGGAGCGATGAAAGCGCACTTTGCCGCTGACAAGATCAATGTTGCCGCGCTGGGTAATCAGGTGGCGCAGTTGCATGTGCATCACATTGCCAGATTCCACGCTGATGCGGCCTGGCCTGGTCCAGTATGGGGTGTCGGTAGCGCAGTCCCCTATGAGGCCGCCGCCGTGGAGGCGCTCACGCACGAGCTGCGCAGCGTGCTCCGACAGCCGCTGTCCCTGACGGAGGCGGCTCAACATTGAGCGTTCGCGTATTGTTTGTCTGCATGGGCAACATCTGCCGTTCGCCGACGGCGCACGCGGTATTTCGCGAGCAAGTGAGGGTGGCAGGCCTGACTGATAACATTGCGATCGACTCGGCGGGGACACACGCGTACCACATTGGCAACCCGCCAGATCGAAGAGCCACTGAGACCGCCGCAGGCCGAGGCTTTGATATGTCGGACCTCCGTGCTCGACAAGTTGATCACGCTGACTACTTGAGCTTCGATTACATCGTCGCCATGGATCGCGACAACTTGCGGCTACTCAAGGCCGACTGCCCCACAGACCAACTCGGTCGACTGTCGCTGATGCTGGACTGGGCGACGGGTTGGGGTGAAGAGGTACCGGACCCCTACTACGGCGGGGACGAGGGTTTCGAACAGGTGTTCGACATGCTCACCGATGCCTGCCAGGCGCTGCTCAGGCACATTGCCCAACAACGCGGGCTGGCCACTGATGTTTTATAGCGTGGCGGCAAGGCCGGGTGCGTGGCGTAGCGCTGTGAGCTATTCCAGATGAAGTGTTTATTGCAACGGGTCACGCGGGCATCGGTGACGGTCGACGACGCGGTGGTAGGCCAAATTCAGGGCGGACTCCTGGTGTTGGTGGGTGTCGAGCCAGAAGACACGGCGCAAACGGTATTGAGAATGGCGGAGCGGTTACGCAAGTATCGTGTGTTCTCCGACAATCAAGGCAGGATGAACCTCAATGTTGAGCAGGCGGGGGGTGCCATCCTTCTAGTATCGCAATTTACCTTGGCGGCCGATACGACCAGCGGAAATCGGCCGGGGTTCTCCACAGCGGCGCCGCCCGAGCAGGCGTCGCGTCTGTGTGAGGACCTCGCGGATCAGCTGGCCTTGGGTGGGATTCAGGTAGAGACAGGGCAGTTTGGTGCCCACATGTCGGTATCGTTGGTTAACGATGGCCCGGTGACGTTTCTGCTAACTGTATAGCGGACTCGCTGTCTCGGCTCCAGGGACGTCGGTAGCAAAGCGCACATCGTTAATGTGGAGCCGACCGACTGTCTTCATGCTCAGTTATCCGCATAGTGCCGCACGTATTTCGGGTGGGGCAGTGGCAACTCGCTGACTATGAATGTTATTCGCATGGGTGCAATCGCACGTCGAGGCGTGAGTAGCCTCTGACAAAATTGGATAGCACCCGCTCAGGCTCGCCGACGACCTCAACATGCGAAAAACGCTGGAGAATTTCCTCCCACAGGATGCGCAGCTGCATCTCGCCCAGGCGGTTGCCCATGCACCGATGGATGCCGAAACCAAAGGAAAGGTGGTAACGGGGGTTCTTGCGGTCAATGATGAACGCGTCGGGATTTTCAATCGCCGTCTCATCGTGATTGCCTGAGAGATACCACATCACCACCTTGTCGCCTTTTCGAATCGTTTTTCCTCCGAGTTCGACATCGTGATTGGCGATGCGACGCATGTGCATGAGCGGGGTTTGCCAGCGAATGATTTCCGAAACCATGCTCGGTATCAGTGCCGGGTTTGCTTTGAGTTTGGCGAACTCCGCCGGATTCTGATTAAGCGCTAGCACGCCCCCGGTGATGGAGTTGCGCGTCGTGTCGTTGCCGCCAACGATGAGCAGTATCAGATTGCCCAGATACTCCAGTGGATCATCCACCATGTTCTGCGTACGGGGGTTGGTGGCAAGCAGGCTGATCAGATCCATGGTGTCGGGCGGATTATTCTTTCGCTCATGCCAGAGCTGCGTGAAATAGGCCAAGCACTCCTGCAGTGCGGCAGTGCGCTCATCCACATCACCATCACTGCCTGTCGCCTCAGGTAGCGAGGTTGCCATGTCAGACCAGTACGGCAGTTTGTGGCGGTCCTCGAAAGGGAAATCAAAAATTGTCGCCAGCATCTGTGTGGTGAGATTAATGGAGACGTGCTCCACCCAGTTGAAGGTTTCGCCCACAGGCAGCTCGTCGAGTATGCGCCCCACGCGCTCTCGAATCAGGCCCTCAAGGTCGGACAGGTTGCGTGGCGCAACCACGCCCTGCACTGCGGCGCGTTGCACGTCATGCAGAGGAGGGTCCATGGCGATGAACTGCCTAACGGGCAAGTCGTCACCATAGTCACCAATGGTGATAGCCGGTTCCGAAGAAAACGCTGCGTGATTGCCATCAACCGCCGCGATGTCCTCAAAGCGGGTGACTGACCAGAAACCGCCGAACAGCTCGTTTTCGCACCAGTGCACTGGATCGTCGGCGCGCAGTCGGGCGAAGAAGGGACGCCATGTGTCCTGTTGGTAGAGCGATGCATCGCTCACATCAATGGCACCAATAGGGAGGGATGCGGCGTCTTGGGCGGTAGCGTCTTGTATCGGTGCGTTCATGGCGCATAATTCTCGTTCATTATTCGATTGATGGTCGCTGGCTATCGAGGTTTTTAAGGCTGAGCTGACAACGTCATGCTTCATTCTCTCTGGGTTGATGAGATGCTACTGATGTCGTTGTTCCTGTCAGCACCGGTGCAGCGCGTTGCCGTAGAGGCGCCTTTGCGTCATCAGTCTGCGGCGGCATCGAAGGCGGCTTGCAGTAAAGGAATAACTTCTGTTCGCACGAGCCGGACTGGTGCATCGGCATCGATACCGGTGTAATCATCGATCGCCACGTAGCCGGCAAAACCGCGCTCTTCATCCATGAAGCTGACCGAGCCAAAGGCGCCTGGGTCGTCGTAGATCCCCGGGTTGTCGCGACTGATCCACCAGCCCATGCCGTAGGGCACCGGTTCCTCGGCCACCACACCTCCGCGGTCGACGCGCATTTCGGTAATCGCTGCCTCACTCAATACTTGGGTCTCTCCGCAGTAGCCACCGGTCAGGTGGACCTGCAGCAATTTCGCATAGTCGGCAAGGTTGGTGATGGCACCGCCTTCGATATTGGGGTTGCCGCGTCCTTTTAGGCTTCCGGCTGTCCCGTCCCACTGGGTCAGGTCCTCCCACATGTTGCCAAAGGTAAAGACTTCCAATCCGCAGGGAGTCCCGAGGTACTGATCGACCAGTTGGTTCCACGTGGCATTGGCGGCCACTGAGGCGGTCACGCCCGCCAGCTGCCACTGACTGCCGCCGTAATCAAAGATGGATCCGGCATCGTGACTGTCAGGGAGCGGCACGCTGAGCAGCACTTCGCCACACGCCTCAAAGTTGATGGCGTCATCGAAGCTGTACTGACAGAGATGAGGGCCGTACACCGCCAGCTGCCGGAGCCCGGGAATGCCTGACGTATTGCTCACCAGTTGCGCGGGGGTGCGATCGGCATAGACCCCATCAAAGGGCAGCACCTCACCGATCGGTTGGTTGATATCGAAGCTGGCGTCGGCATCTTCAGCCAGTGCCATCAAGGTCATGACTGCCGGCACTTTACTGGTAGAGGCCAGCATCACTACCGTCTCTTCGGTGTGATCACCAAAGGTGGCGGTGTGCAATGTACCGCCCGCATCCACCACCACGTAGCTGATCCCATTAAACACCGCGTTGTTGTCGAGAAAATTCTGAAAAGCGGTATCGGCCTGGGAGAAATCGACTTCCGGCTCGGGCGGCGGTGCGGTGCCGCCTCCGTTCGCAGGGGGCGCGGGGTTGTTGTCAGAGCCGCCGCCACCGCAGCCCGATACGAGCAGTGCGGCACACAGCCAAATCGGCAAGAGCGGGTGTCGCGTGATGGCTGTGCGCATGAGACTGACTTCGAGTTCGATACCGCCTGATCCTGCGACATTCTGTCGAGACCGACAAGCCGTTTCATTGAATCGGCCCGCTGTTGTGTTGCGAAAAAGAACCGATGTAAAATCGATAGCGTTACAATCGTTGCGTTAGTGGAGCTCGTATAGTTGAGTTGGAGCATGTCGCTTCACACCCAATGATGGAGGTCCGTTATGAAATTAGGTGGCTTACGAAAGATTGTCTTTGCAATGGCAACCCTGCCGCTGGCTCTGAGCGCAGCAAAGGTGTCGGCGGATACCGGCGAGCAATACGCGATCTGCAAAGGGGAACTGAAGGCAATGTATGGTGAGGACACGCGTGTGCAACTGTATGGCACGAAGTCCTATCGTGGCGTGACCACGCTCAAGCTGAAGGTCAAGCCTGAGGGGCTGTCATCGATCACGGTGCAGTGCTCGGGAGACGCCGATGCCGATGAGCGTGTGGTGCTGAAAGATAAAAACGGGGATACGCTCGCCTCCTGACACGTAGGGCCGGCAATACCCCAGTAATCGGCGGTAATGACCCGTAACCGGCGGTAATGAGGAGTGGTTCTCGATGAACTGGGATGATCTTAAGATATTGCTGGCCCTCTCTCGTGCCGGCTCGACCCGGAAAGCAGCCGGTTTGCTAGGCGTGAGTAACACGACAGTGATGCGTCGTCTGGAGTCTCTTGAAGCGCAGGTCGGGGGGCGATTGTTCGATCGAACACCCGATGGCTTCACGGCAACGTCTCTGGCAGATCAGCTGTTGCCTGTTGCCAGAGAGGTTGAAGAAACACTCATCGAGGCCGAACGGCAGGTCAGCGGCAAGGACTCCGAGTTGAGCGGACGCATCAAGCTATCGCTACCCGCGGTGCCACTGACCCACGTCGCTGAGGCGGTAGCGGGATTCGCCATTAAATACCCTAGTATCGAGCTCGATATCACAGTAAGTGACGACCCTGTTGATTTGGCCCGTCGTGAGGCAGATATTGCGGTGCGCGGTATTCCCAAACACAAGCGCCCGCCAAAGGACATTGTGGGTATCAAATTAGGCCGCATTTCGCTGGGTTACTACGTCCATCGTGATCTGCTTAGTGAGGCTTCCCGCGGGCATCGCGAATTGACCTGTATCCGGGCGTCAGGTCGGGCGCTGTCCTTGGGTGACCTGCCCGATCCCGATTCACTCGGTCTCAAAAGCCGTCACTTGATCGACGGCATTACACCGAGAACCGTCGCCGCGACCAACAAGTTGGGTGTGGCCGCATTGCCGTGTTTTCTGGCCATGCAATATCCCGAGCTGATGCTGCTGCCCGGGGTGCCGTCTGCGCATTGGGGCCATACCTGGCTGCTGCACCATAAGGACCTTCGACAATCGGCAAGGATCCGCGCGCTGTTTAAACATCTCTCGGCGCTCGAAGAACAGTGGCCCAGCTGTTGGGATAGCAGTCTCGACAACGAGAATCGCGCTGCGTAAGCCTGTGAACAAGGGCTTGACCGACCCCGCACTAGCAGGATATTGATGGCGATTGCCATAGAGCTCCTGTCAGAAAAGGTCGGATGCGATGACCCAGCCCAAAGCGGAGATGAATCGCTCTACAATCCACGCCCTGTCCCCGGTACAGAACTGCCGCGACAGAGGCAGGCAGTCGTTTATTTTTCATACCAAGCGGCAGCTTGGACAGTTTGCACGCGCCACGCTACAGGCACAGTTTGACGACACGCCAAGCGAGCGTGGGGCAGTGACCGGCGACGACAAAGCGGCCTTGCTCGAGACGCATCCGGCCTTCGCGGCATGGAGCGCACTCAATATTGGTTCGCAGCAGCAAATGTGGCGGGCCCTCGAGGACATGGTCGCGCGGCAGGCAACGCAAATGAATGCCGCAGCCAGTGAGCTGACGGATGCGTCGAGTAAGCGAGGTTCACTGCAGACAGACGCGAGCCTTGTCATGCCCGATTATTTTGCCAACACGGCGTATCACGGTCAGCCGGGTGGCTATTGCCTAGACCGCGGCGAACATGACTGGCACGCCGGTGCCCTCCAGGAGGCTGGCGGCACGCTGTATAGCCGCGGCGCCGGTACCGGCGCCAAAGACAGCAAAGGCCAAGCGGTGGTGCGCTTTCTCGCAACCACCTTTCCCGATTTTGTTCCTGAGCGCGTCGTCGATTTGGGCTGCGGTTATGGGGGGCAGACCGGAAACTATGCGGTGGCTTATCCAGAAGCCGACATCTATGGAGTCGATTTGGGCGGGGGCCTTCTGCGCTACGCCCACCCGCGTGCCGAGGCACTTGGCCTGCCCATTCACTTCAGACAAGCGTGCGCCAGTGCGACTGGCTTGGCTGATGCATCGTTTGATCTCGTCGTCAGCAATATTTTGTTGCATGAAATACCGCGGGAGATGCTCGAAGCGGTCATGCGGGAAAGCTACCGATTGCTCAAGCCCGGTGGTCTGGTGGTGCATCAAGATGTGCCCACTCAGCGGCCTGATACCCCTGCCTTTCAGCAGTGGTTGTCGAATTGGCAAGTTGCGCACAACGACGAGCCCTTCTGGCAGTCATTTGCGGAGACCTCGGTACCCGATGCGCTGGCGACGGCAGGATTCTCCTCGCCCGATATTTTTGAGTCCTATGAGCCCCAAATTGATGGTCCGTTAGTGTGGTACATGGTGGGGGCGCGCAAGTCATGAAAGAGGGCGCTCAGCCGGCAGACAAGCCCGTGTACTTTTCAGATCCGGCTTTGCAGGCGCTGTATCAGATGGTGCTGATACTGGGAGAAGAGCTGGCGGCGACGCGAGAGCAACTCCACGCATTAATCGCCTTGTGTGAAGAGGGCCGCGTGCCCTCCGCAGACGCGCTGGAGGCGTTCGTGCCAGACGAGCAGTTTGATCTGGAGCGCGCCGACTGGGTGGCGCGGTTGCTCGAGCCTCTGCAACAAATCGCCGCGGCGCACGAGCGCTCGTGAACACCCCTCAAGGCAGTCCCATGCGACTGTATTTTGGCTGGAGTCTCGGCACGCTGGCGATGTCGAGCTTACTCAATACTCAAACGGCAATGTTGATGGTGTACTTAATCAGCGCTGTGGGTATCGCCCCTGCTGTGGCGGGCAGTTTGGTTTTTGTCTCCAAGATCTACGACGGGATTACCGATCCCGTGATGGGGATCATCAGCGACCGCACCAACAGTCGTTGGGGGCGTCGCAGGCCGTATCTGCTTGTAGGTGGCGTCCTGGCAGCGCTCAGCGTCATCGGTCTATTTTCTGTCCATACGGTGACTTTTGTGCCCACGCAAGTCTGGGTGCTCGTCATGCTGTTGGTCGCGGCGACAGCCTATACCGTTTTTAACGTGCCCTACATGTCCATGCCGGCAGAGATGGTGCAGGATCCCTACGAGCGGTCCAAGCTGATGTCGTTTCGGGTGGCCTGGATTGCAGTCGGCACCTTCGTCGGTATCGCGCTCGCGCCCCGGTTGGTCGCTTACGCTCGAGACTCAATGGGGGTACCCGAGACCCAAGCGTTTTCCATGATGTCGCTCATCACCGCGGCGATCATTCTATTCGCGTCGGTCGCCTGTTTTGTCGCAACGCGCGACGCCGCGGCGACCCAGCGCACGCGTTTGGCAGTGCCCTTTGTCGAGCAGGCTCGTTCTGCGCTGGGTAATCGACCGTTTTTGATATTGCTGGGCATCAAATATCTTGGGCTGTATGCGCTCTCTGCCACGGTCGCCACCAACATCTTCTTTGTGCGTCAGGTGATGCAGCAATCCGAGGCGATCATGTTGTGGTACGGCCTGGCTTATATGGTGGGCACGCTGGTGGCCATCACGCCCTGGATATTGATTTCGAAGCGGCTGAGCAAAGCCCACACTTTGGCCTTGTCTGCGGCCCTTGCGGCATGTGTGAACCTCACATGGCTGCTCTCTGGTCCCGAAGAACCGCTGGCGCTGTACATGTTGCGAGCGTTTATCTTAGCCTTCAGCAATGGGGGTATGCTGCTGATGGGACAGAGCTTGCTGCCTGACGTGATGGAATATGACTATCGCAAAACGGGACTCCGCCGGGAGGGGTTATACGCCGGGCTCTACAGCTTTGTTGAGAAGCTGGCCTTTGCCACGGCCCCACTGACCCTAGGGTTGTTACTGTCCACCATGGGCTTTGTGCCAGGCCTACCTCGCACGGCTACCCAGCCCGAGTCAGCGCTACTGGCCATCACCCTCGCCATGGCGGTGATTCCTGCCGTTACCAACTCGCTCAAGGTGTTGCTGGCGCTGCGTTTCAAACTCCCGGATCTCGACGCCCAGAGCCCCCCAAACGCCTGAAATAAAGGGAAATAGGCGAGTAAAACGCCCGCCGCCTTGACAATTTCGCGTCTAAGGTCTATCAAAACACCTAAAGATATAACTAAAAGCCTTTCTGAGGGTTGAGCGGTACTGCCCTCGGATCAACAGGGGAGCCTTACCCATGCGAAAACTGATACAACACCCGCTGACTCTTGCCGTAGCCATGTCAATCGCTACAACGGCGCAAATGCCCGTGGCGTGGTCACAAGACGACGAAATGGACCTCGAGGAGGTAATTGTCACTGCTCGAAAGCGAGAGGAAAACCTGCAGGAAGTCCCGCTGTCTGTTACCGCTTTCAACGCGACGACGCTACAGGACTACCGGATGTTCTCTCCCGAGGATATCGCCGCTTTCACGCCGGGCTTCTCGTTCGTCAATTCCTTTGGCCGCGATTCAGATCGTCCCGTTGTCAGAGGAATGTCGAATATCCTGGGATCGCCCAATGCCTCGTTCTTCATTGATGGTGTCTTTGTGCCGGGTACCATCGCGTCAACCGAGTTGCAGATGCTCGAGCGGGTGGAGGTCATAAAAGGCCCTCAGGCAGCGCTCTACGGCCGTGCCACCTTCTCAGGTGCCATTAACTACGTGACGCGTCGCCCAACCAATGAGATGGAAGGGCAGGTCACCATCACCGTCGCGGAGCACGACACTACCAACACCAACGCCTATGTCAGTGGCCCGATTGTTGAGGATTCGCTGTATTTCTATGT
>Ga0181601_10000267_pt1 | contig 41808 bp, 40 predicted proteins | sample 041ome_8_FD_133020 | JGI IMG/M metagenome (GOLD analysis project Ga0181601, IMG submission 133020) | Coastal salt marsh microbial communities from the Groves Creek Marsh, Skidaway Island, Georgia - 041407BS metaG (megahit assembly) | ecosystem: Environmental > Aquatic > Marine > Intertidal zone... | reverse complement strand
TCGATTCAGAAAAAATTCAAAATCTTGATAATGAATGCGATCAGCTCATTCAAATCTTTGTGAAGAGTATTGCGACAACAAAGGCAAGCGCTGCCTAACCTGATTTCGAAATTGGATATTCGAAATTGGAAATTCGATATTCCTTGCGCATTGTTCACCAAAAGGGGCGTATCGTAAAATTCACTTGCAGTGCCATTGTTGGGATTTCGAAATTCAGTATTCGACATTCGTAATTCGATATTCAATTTGAATTTATCCATCATATTGAATGTTAGGGTGAAGCTTCACCAGTGATAGCAATGGTCAAGCGGAAGTGCGTTCCGATCTGTGAACCAGCTTTAGTCTCGAAACTTTCGATTTGGTGATTTCAAACGAAACCGTTGGCGCAGTAATCGGAATAAAGCATGCAGCGCCAGACCACTTGCGGTTCTTTAGATTCGATCAGAATCTGAAGAAATCACCTTGAAGCTTCAAGCAGTTTTTGCTTCGTTTTTGCTGCATCAAAAATGAAGAGATTGATGTTTATCTTCCACTTTTTCTTGGCACTTCGACAGGCTCAGTGCAGGCAAAAAGTGGAGCAAAACCCAAGCCCCATAAAAGACCATTTTTTCTGTGTGAATGCTCGACACAGAAAAACCACGGTTCTGTATGGTGCGAGGGGTAACATTCACTTGCACTGCTATTATTGGGATTTCGACATTGGAAATTCGGAGTTCATTATTCGTTATTCAACTGATCCTTGAGTATTGATGGTTAAGTATTGAATATTCCCTACCGAAGTCGTTTCTCTTCCTTTTGTCTTGCCACAAAAGGAACAAAAGGGCAAGGCTGTGAAGAACTTCAAAGGCATCTTCTCACTTCACCTAAGTTCGGTCGGGTGATTTCCGAATCAAGTTCGGAACTTCCCGATCTCACTAAGGCGAATCTTCAAATTCAACCTTTGATTTTCTTCAAGGCCTTTGAGCACTTCGTTAGTGATCTCGTTGTTCTGGACATTTCGAAATTCAGTATTCGACATTCATTATTCGATATTCCTTTGTGTATTGAATATTCCAATGTCGTTACCGCGCTCGATAGTGTCCGAAATTTTTATCAAACATCACTCCCAAAAGTGCCTTTAATGGGTTGGTTTGACGCTTGCGATACATCAGTCCGATAGAAAGTGTCAGCCATGACAAATGCGCATGATGGTGATGCGTTTCGTGGTTGCCAATGCCCATACCGAGCGGAAACCAATACGTATTGCTTTCGCGGTCTTTGGCCGTGCCCAAGTGTTCGCACCAATGACGCAAGGTGGTGCCGATATTCAGCACAAAAAGCGACCCCAGAAAAAACCAAATGGATGATTGAACCAGCCAAACAACTAGTACACTGAGCAATGTTGCCCAAACCATATTCACAATACTGATCGGTACCGATTTCACCTTGGCGTTCTCAACCTTTTGGTTCGATTTTGATTTCAACAGAAGATACAGTGTAACCATCAACGGGACACCTTCACACAAGACATAAAACCAGCGCTTTTCCTGATACAAATCGCGTTTCACAGGCGGCCAAAGTGGATCGACTGGGAGGTTTGTATTCGCGTGGTGCATCAAATGATACTTTCTAAACAACTCCCCTACCATCGGCAACAACATTATGCCGGAAGCAACATTCAGAATGATACGATCGAATTTAGTTCGGGTAATGGACTTATGAGCAGCATCGTGCATGGTCGCAATCAAGAAAGAGTGCATCACTATTCCGGCCGGTATGAACGCCCACCAATGTCCTTGGTGGAACAACTCCGACAGCCAGTACATCGCAGCGGCTATCGAACCACCCACCATCAATGTGACAAAGGGAATGAGCCATGGCGTCTGTCTAAGCCGCGACTCAATCTTGAGTTCTCGTTCGAAGTTCAGACTATGTTCGTTTTCATCTGACATCTTTCGGATCCTTCGATTTTGATTCTTCGATATTCAAAACAACAAACCGCTCCTTACCACCTATGTCTTTTGCCAGGCGGATGGATCCCGGCCAAAGTGGACGAAGCGCTGCCAAGAGGTCGTCCATTTCGGTGGCATGAGTTTCAAAATAGACACTCTTTACGTCTGACTTTTCCGCCAACTGTGTAATCACTCTAAAGAAGTAAAAAGGGTCGCTTTCCGGACTAAACAACGCCAAATGAGGTTCGTGTTCGAGCACATTCTGCTCCAGCGTTTCTTTACGATCCACGGGAATATACGGAGGATTGCTGATGATGATATCAACACCTTTCAGCTCGCCCATGTTACTGGCATCCGCGTGATAAAAATCCACATCCAATTTCAGAAGATCGCTGTTTTTACGAGCTACGTTCAACGCCCCTTCACTGATATCGCAGCCGCTGACGTTCCAATTTGGCCGGGCTTTTTTAATTGCAATGGGTATGCATCCCGATCCCGTTCCTATATCTAAGACTCCTAATTCCTTTCCATCATTTTCATCCAAAAGCAATTGCACCAATTCCTCCGTTTCGGGCCTTGGTATGAGCACGTTTTCATCCACATACAATTCAAAATCAAAAAAGGGTGCTTTATTGAAAATGTATTGGATGGGCACAAACTCGGCCAAGCGAGCCATCACCGATTCCCAGGTACCCTGAGCAGGTTCGGGTACTTCCTCTTCATTTCGGGAATAGACCTCTGCTCTGCTCCAACCATGGATTTCTTGCACACACCAATGATAAAGCGACTGTAATTCGCCTTGTAAATAATGTGGGCTGAGTGTGGCGTAAAACCTTTGTCTGAGCATTGAATGGGTCACGTGACAAAGATGGTGCTTTCCATGCCATTTCGAGTAACTTCCCTTCCTACCTTTGCATCCGTGAGTAACCATGAATCATACATGAAACGCTGCTTGGAGCTAGCAGCATTAGGCATCGGAAAGGTCGCCCCCAACCCGATGGTGGGTTGTGTTATTGTGCACAATGACAAGATCATTGGCGAAGGTTATCATCAGCAATATGGACAAGCGCACGCAGAGGTCAATGCCATTAACGCTGTTCAAGACAAATCTTTATTGACGGAAAGTACACTTTATGTGAACTTGGAACCTTGTGCGCATCACGGCAAGACTCCACCTTGCGCTGATTTAATCGTGCAACACAAATTAAAGCATGTTGTGATCTGCAATCGCGACCCCTTTGCGGAAGTAGATGGAAAAGGAATCGCCAAATTAGAAGCGGCAGGAATCACGGTAGAAACGGGGATTCTAGCACCTGAAGGCCTATGGCTCAACCGAATATTTTTCACTTTCCATACCAAAAAACGACCCTATATCATCTTGAAATGGGCCCAAACCATCGATGGTTTTATAGATCGCGATCGAGCTCCAGGCGATCATCAACCACCCCTCAAAATCACTTGCGATGAGTCAAATCGATTGGTGCACAAGTGGCGAACAGAGGAAGCCGCCATTTTGGTCGGAAAGAATACCGCCCTGTTGGACGACCCAAGATTGACCGCGCGTCATTGGCCGGGCAAAAACCCATTGCGATTGGTCATCGATCCACAATTGCAACTCCCTTCTACTCTGCGCATGTTCAACGATGAGAACGAAACGTGGGTATTCAATGCGCGCAAGGCCTATTTCGAAAAGAACATTTGTTTTGAACAGATCAACGATCCGTCCGAGTTCCCGCACGAAATCGCTGAACACTTGTACAAAAAAGGAATTCAAAGCGTAATTATCGAAGGTGGAAAAAACACGTTGGAACATTTCTATTCGGCCGGTTTGTGGGACGAAGCACGCATTTTCACCAACCCAATGCGCATTGGCGGAGGAATAGCAGCACCACGATTTACCGGTAAAGAAGTCAGTCGAGAACACATAGGCGAAGACATACTCCAAGTGTACATTCCGGGGTGATCTACATTCTACTTAGCATATTATCGTCCACGGCCATCTTGCTGTTGTTCAGAAGTATGAGTCGTCATGGGGCTATGCCCAGACAAGCCATCATGATAAACTACATCGTGGCCGCGCTGACGGGTGCCTTTTTTTTCCCACACGAACAGGTCATATGGAGTGCACCATGGTTTTGGCCTGCATCTGCAATGGGGGTTTTATTTTACGTGGTATTTCGACTCATTGCAAAAACCACCCAAAGCAACGGAGTAGCAGCAGCTAGCATCGCCACCAAAATGAGTGTGGTTATACCCATCGCGGTGGGACTCCTTTTTCTAAGTGAATCGTGGAATTGGATGAAACTCAGCGGTATCGCTTTGGGCATTATCGCGGTTTTGCTGAGCACCCAATCTGAAGCGGAAATCAAGGATTGGAAATGGCCCTTACTGGCTTTTCTAGGCAGTGGGTTTATTGATGCCGCGCTCAACTTGTTTCAAGTAATGTTGGTCGATGAAAGTGAATTTCCCTCCTTCATTACCACCATTTTTTCCTTCGCATTTGTAACAGGCTTGATTCACCACTTCACCTTCGCTGAAAGAAGCATTTCGAAAACCACCTATGTGCACGGTGCAGCGCTGGGCATGGTGAATTTTGGATCTCTATTGTTCATCCTGCTCGCCTTAAACCTCCCCCAATTTGAAAGCTCTGTCATATTCCCAATCAATAATGTGGGTGTGGTGATGAGTTCCAGCCTTTTTGCATTTTTACTTTTCAAAGAACAAGTTACTACAAGGGCTTTAGCAGGTATAGGACTTTCTATCGCTGCGATTACACTCCTCTATTTTAGTCGTTAATTGGACTACGATTTGTCCTTAGCAGTGCTTCGCGATCATTATCACAGGCTATTCCACTTTTCTGCTTACATCAATCTTAGTATTATTGACAATCAAACTACCCTACCATGTCTTACAAAATATTGCTACTGTTTTGCTTAAGTCTCTTAGTATCCTTTGTTTCATGCAATAAGGATGACGAGGAGGATGATCCTAACACTTCCACACATGTGTTTGATCAAACATTGCTGAATTCGAATAACCTTATTTCCAGCGTTACATTAATAGAAGCTACCATGTCCGATGGATCAACAGCCGACTGCTATCAGGTAGTATTCAAGTGCAATCCTGTGGGGGACGGCCCATATTGTCCTGAAACAATAAATGATATTGGTGGTGTCGGCATCTATGATGGAAATACCAATCCCGGATTTCAAGTAATGAAAGCGGCTCTATGGGATGCCATGGAGGCCGATGGGTATGACATTGTAGATGAAAATGGGAATATATCTATTGCTGACCCCGGTTCAGGAGCTCCTCCCAGTGGTGGTGCTTGTTTAGAGGCTGCACCTGATGCGAATCTAGAATTGACGTTTTTAATCCCAGCTGCTCCTAAAAATGCCTCGAGCAACGATGAGATTGAAATTGTAGAAAACGTGGGTGTTTCTGTTGACGGCATTCCCTTAACTGGTCACCCACCATCTGCAACTCAAACCAACGGAGGACCCGGTGGAGGAGGCGCAATTCCTTCCATTGACCCTTGTGGTGGCCATATCGATCCCTTTGGATACTATCACTTACATTTTGGTGCCGAGGCCATGAATGAGGTTTTAGAAGCAAATAGCATTACGGACGTTAGTTGCAGCAATTTCACTCAAAGTCAGACAGCATTTGTAGGATATGCTAAGGATGGTTATCCCATTTATTCATCACATGATAGCGATGTAACGGAACCTACAGACTTAGACGAGTGTTATGGACACACATCGGCTACTACAGATTATCCCGATGGTATTTATCACTACCATATTTCAAATTCGGAGGCACCAAACCTTCCTCCATGTTTGAAGGGCATTTCAGCACAAGATGCTTTTACCTATGAGTAAACTTATCATGGCGATTGTTTTCTTAACATTCGCCAATATCTCTCTCAAGGCTCATAATCCAAACACGGCATCTGCAGTAATTAGCAGGATAAATGGAGTTTGGTTGGTGGAACTAAAGATTTCACAAGAGGGGGCGGACTATGCGTTGGAAAAACACACGGGTGCTTTAAGTATACATACCATGGAACCCAACGAATTCAAGCAACTCTATTTGGACTATGTTATTCAAAGAATAAAGATTAATGTGGATGATCTATCCATCAAACTTGGTCAAGGTGGTATTCGATTGGGTTCGCACCAAACGGATATGAAGTTTGAGCTTCTCAATTTCCCCGCAGTATATAGCCAAGTAGATGCCTGTCTGCCTCTTTTCAGCGAAAATTCAAAACAGAATACAGCATTTCAATTTAAGGATGAGCATTTGGTTTTTAAACAAGTACTCAATGCTAAAAACGACTATTGTGTCAGCTTTGAAAAAATGGGTGGAACCTTCGAACGCATCGAAAAATCAGATATGTCGAGGATTCTCTATATGATCGAGATAATTGGCTTCAGCGTCATTTCAGTTCTCCTGATTTTTGTTTGGTACCGGAAGAAATTTAAAGCTCAATAGATTGGGAAAGGATTATTATTTCACCCTTTCCGGCATTTCAATTGGCGATTATAGAGAGCGCGGCAGTAAGTTTTTAGCGTCTGCTTTTCCATGTGAAAATGAGGATGAAATGAAAGCCTTCATTCAAGATCTCAAAAAAGAGCATCCGTCTGCTCGACATTTCTGCTTTGGAGCAGTTTTCGGTGAAGACCGCTCTGAGCATCGATCAAGCGATGATGGCGAACCATCGGGCACCGCTGGACTCCCCATTCTCAACCAGATTTTGAGTTCAGAAATTACCAATATGGCGATTGTGGTCGTTCGATACTTCGGTGGCACCAAACTGGGCAAACCAGGATTGATACACGCTTACAAGGAAGCTTCGATACTCGCAATAGAAGCGTCCAAAAAGAAAAAAATATGGATTACAGAAAGGGTGTTGATCCATTTCGAATATGATTACACAGGAAATGTGATGCGGGCTATTGAGCAATTTCCTATGGCGCAAATCCTTGAACAGAATTTTCTTGAATCATGTGAGTTGACAGTTTCTGTTCCCAAATCAACCTTGGATAATGCGCTACATTTGTTTGATCATTTACAGCATGTCAACATCGAACATATTCCATAGACTTTCCATCACTTTTATTGGATTGATCTTGACCGCTAGTTTGAATGCACAAGAGGTGCTGAAGCACCACACTAAAACCTTATCCACAGGCGACACATCACTAGTGGGAATTCAAGATATGTTGAGTTTAGAATTTGGGTTTCCTGTGATGCTGAAAAAATTCAGTCATCAAAAAAGCCCGATAGGAAAATATGAACAATTCAGAATGTTGGTTGGCGGCATTTCGGTGCACAACGCTATGCTAAAACGAAACACTTACGGAAACAATCAGGTGAAAATCACCTACCCTACACTGCCTATTTCTGAAGAGATATTGGAGTCCGTTCAAAACCTAAATACTCGTTTACTACCCACTGAAAACATTCATTCATTTCAACACATATATAGTTATGGTTATCAATGGGTTTTAATCAACGAAACTCTCACTCCATGTTTCCTGGTAAATGGACAAAACGAACAAGATCACATTGAAATAGTTTACGATTTGGGAGGAAGTGAAATCTCGCGAAGAACACTGCGAATGTATTCGCATCCGGACAGTACAGTGGTAGTGAATACCTTCCAACCAGACCCAATCACAAACTCAGGATCTGAGACCACTTTTAGCCTTCTAGACAACAATGATCTCAACAGCGATCGGTTGGTAGAGTTAATGACAACCGACAGTATAAAAGTACGTTGGGATTCCTTGAATGGTGCATGGAAACTGGAAAGTAATCATGCCTCAGCCCAAGACATTTTTACTCCCGTAATATTGCCCCCAACCTCTCCGAATGGAGTGTTTTCATTTACCCGGGACCAGGATGGATTTGAATACGTGAATGCCTATTTCCACATCAACAAACAGCACCAGCACCTCGAAAAATTAGGGTTTGAATCGTTGGTGAATTACCCCATTCATTTTGATGCTCACGGCAGCGATCTAGAGCAAAGCTTTTTTGACCCAGTAACTGAAACTACTGGCCAATTAGCCTTTGGCGATGGCGGTGTGGATGACGCAGAAGATGCAGATGTAATCATTCACGAATATGCCCACGCCATGTCTTACAGCGCAGCTCCAGGTACAGCAGTGGGTTTAGAACGCTTGGCTATTGAGGAAGGCCTATGCGATTTTTTCGCTGTGAGCTATTCGCGTGAATACTCCGATTATCAGCGAGATATGATTTTCAATTGGGACGGGCACAACGACTTTTGGAGCGGCAGAGAATTAACCTATTCCAGAACCTATCCCAGTGACTTGGAAGGTGATTTATACTTGGACGCACCAATTTGGGCTTCAGCCATAGCCGATGTCTATGATTATTACGGCCGCGAAGTGAGCGAATCTTTAATGCTCACATCTATATACAGCTATTTTCCGGGTATGAATATGACAGAGGCAGCGCATTTGTACTTGCAAGCCGACACGATATTGTACGATGCTGAGCATAGTGATATTATTTCCATATTGTTCTGCGAACGTGGATTACTAGCTAATTGTGCAGATACCTTACCTACAGATCACCCGCCTTCAGATCCGTTTGTCGCGAACCACGAAGCCTTTTCCCTAAACAAGGGGCCACTCATCGTCTATCCGAACGGGAATTCTTCGATGGAAATAGAGCTGTTCGACATACATGGAAAACTGCTAGAATCCTACTCTTTTAAGCGAGAGCAAATCCTGTATGAACTCCCTGAAAAACAGCTACCTATAGGGGTATACATTCTTCGCATCAAGGCCAATGGCACGAGCTTCAGCTATCGAGTGTTGAAACTAAATCCATAGCGAGAAAGAAAGCTCGGGTATTGACGTTATTTTCGATGATACTCCCCATGTCAAAGGCGATATTCTCCATATTCACAATCATTCTATTCTGTTTTGACGGAAATGCTCAGCGTCAGCGACTTGTAGATTTCGATTACACGCATGCAGATAGTATTGCGATAAATTTTCCACGAGGACGCTATGATGATGCCGGAGCCTTAGCTAAACTTCTTTGCACGGATGTGCATACCGAACATGAAAAGTACCGTGTAATCTTTCGTTGGATCTCGGAAAACATCGAATATCGATACGGCCGATCTGGAACTGATGCGAACGAGATTTTAAAAAAGAAGAAGGCCATTTGTGAGGGATACGCAAGTTTGCTGGAAGCCATGTGTCATGCGGTTGACATCAAATGCGAAACGGTCATTGGTTACGCAAAATCAAACCCAAATACAGACATCCCCTCCAAAATGAAAGAGACAAACCACGCTTGGAATGCGGTCTTTTTAGCGGGTGAATGGCATTTAACAGATCCGACCTGGGCGGCTGGAACAATAGATCCGAAGCGTAGAAAATTTGAACAGGGATTTCAACCTGAATGGTATTTGGCCGACCCTGAATTTTTCATTCATACCCATTATCCTGAGAATGAACGCTGGTTGCTCAACAACATCCCAATGAAGAAAAAGGAGTTTAAGAAAGCGCCCATTTTAAGTAAATCGGGATTTGACAAAAACCTAAAAATCAGTAGTAAAAAGAAGGGGCTGGTGGGAAAAAAGATGAAATTTACTTTCACTTCAGATGAGGTCATCGAATGGGCATCGATCCAATTCATCAATGAGAAAGATCCGATTGGAATTTTGCTTGTCAAGCATGGAGCTCATTATGAAATCAGGCATGAATTCGAGGCAAACCAGAAGGATGGATTCTATTTATTTCTGAACGGTGAACCCGCATGGTCATTTAGAAAAAAGGATTGAACGCAAATGAAAAAGAGATTAACACAAAACCTATTTCAGCTAAGCCTTATTCTGGGCCTTACTTTGATTTGGAGCGGTGCATCGGCTCAAGCGGTGGACCAAATAGCACGGCTTAAACCTACAGAAACGGAGACTCGCTCCCCCATCAAAGAGAATCGCGAATTTTTTATTCAAACCCCCTTCGCCAAACCCTTGATCATTGACGACAATGATTTAATGGAAATCAAAGAAGCGACTGTCTTGCGCGTTGAGCTGGTTTACACCGCATTCAGCTCCGAAGAGTCCTTTGATCAAATTGCACTCAACACAAAGCGTTTAAATGCCTTTCAGTCTAAATTACCCGAGTTGTTTTCGAATCCAGTAATCGAATGGCGACTAATTGAGCAAACAGGATGCAACACCCCAGAAAGTTGCGATGAGTTGTTTCATGGTTTTATCATTACGGCAAGACCCAAAGCCACCATTGAAAAGACGGAAGAGGAAATCGCTTATATAGAAGATCTTTTAGCTCCCTTAAAGGAGCTTAGGTCAGCAGCCTTGGTTGAATCCGATACTTTATCCGTGGTCGACCCCATCGCTACTCCAGATAAGGTGATGATCTCTGTAGGCAAAGATGCACCACCCCCCACTCCGCTTGAAGCTCCAACACCCGATGCCAAAGGATTTACACATGCATATTTTCCAACTGGATACATGGGATTAATCACGCGATTGCAATGGTACATTGGGAAGCCAGCGAAAACAGACCCACCAGAAACATACCAAGTTCGGCTTACTATCGACCCTAAAGGTGGGGTGCAAAATGTTGAATTGAGATTGGAAGAAGGAAAAGGAAAAAGTGCCACCGCGCTTCAGCAGGAATTGGCCAAGATGAAGTGGAAACCAGCGCGTATGGGCGAAAAACGAGTTATGGATCGGGTAGAATTCACTTTGGTCGTGGATAGTGAAACGGTTGGGATTATGTTAGACGGAGAATCAATGGTTACCACTCCAAAAAAGAAAAGGAGTTGGACCGATATAACATTGCGGGATTCAACGATTTTAAAGGTCATAGATCGACACAAAGAATGGAATGACATGGCTATTGTTGGTGACCTCACGGGTAGCATGAATCCCTACACAGTCCAAATCTTGCTTTGGTACAAATTGAGTTTGCTGAACAACGAGAATAGAACTAAGAACTTCACCTTTTTCAACGATGGTGACCGAAAAGACGGCCGAAAAAAAATCGGAGAAGTGGGTGGCATTTATACCGGAATTGCTGAAAATTATGATGATGTTGAAGCGCTGGCACTACAGTGTATGCGCGCTGGCGATGGTGGTGATACCCCAGAAAACAACATCGAAGCGTTGTTGAGCGCCATTAAATCTTGCCCTGAATGCAGCGAATTTGTGATGGTGGCCGATAACTATGCCAGCCCAAGAGATATGCGTTTGGCCAGTCAAGTAACCAAACCTGTGAGAATCATTGTGTGCGGTGGCGGAGACGCCATAAATACCAATTACCTGAAGCTAGCAAGAATGACAGGTGGATCAGTACATACGCTAAATGAAGATTTAGATGATTTGGTAAACAAGGCGGACGGTTCAAAATTCATGTTTCAAGGAGTAGAATATGAAATTCGAAGTGGAGAAATTGTGCCGCTTACAAGAATGTAACGTCTTTTACTCATTCTATCCCAATCAACAACCCTTGGTTTTTAGTTTCGCAGCTATGAGATTTTCACTATTAATCTATCTACTCTTTGCAATAGCCCTTTCCGATAGCCTAACGGCCCAAACTTGGGCTCGTGTGGGCACAGGAACCAATGGTGCAGTTCACGCTTTGACTACGTTCAATGACGGGATCAGTGTGGGAGGTACATTCACTCAAATCAACGCCTTTGATCGCATTGCGCATTGCTTTGTGCGGGAAAACAAGTTGGACGAATACACATTCTTCGCTCCCTATTCTGAGGCGTTCAATGTGAACCTTTCAGGAGCAGCAACACTTTCTGCCGCCATATTTGCCAACGCGAAGTTCGATGCTCGATTGCACGTGGGTGGACGTTTTAATCATCCGGATTATGCCGACAACGTTGGGCTGGGATACTTCCAACTTGACCCTCAAACCAACGCAACTAGCTTTCAAGCATATGATGTACAATTGTCTGACTCACAAACGGTCTTTTGCATGCTTGAATTTGATGGCCGACTGTTCATTGGTGGCGACTTTGAGTCACTGGGTAACGCTAATTACATAGCCAGCATCAATAGCGGAGACTACCCCACTCCAACAGTGAATGCGGCTGGAAACGAAATCGATGGTCCCGTCCATGTCATGGCTGTTTTTCAAGGTCAACTTTACGCGGGTGGCAACTTCAGTAAATCGGATACGGATACCGTATTTCAAAACCATATCTCCCGCTGGAACGGCACCGATTGGGAAATGGTAGGAGACGGGTTAAACGGGCCTGTATACGCTCTTTACGCACACCAAGATAAATTATATGCTGGAGGAGTATTTACGGCAAGCGATTCAAACGAAATGTTGGGAGTTGCCTCCTGGGATGGTACTTCGTGGTCGGCTGTAGGAACAGGATTTACAGATAGCGCGGATACCGTATTCTGTCTCTATGCCTATGACGACACGCTCTATGCAGGCGGCAACTTCGATAGCGCTGGAAATCAATACGTTCAAAACATAGCAAAACTGGCAGGAACCGAATGGCGAAACCTTGGTGATGGAATCAATGGCCCCGTGTATGATATGCATGAATATCGCGGGCGACTATACATCGGTGGAGCATTCACAAAAGCAGATGCCTTGATCAGTCGAAACTTAGTGACATACAACAACGGAAACGTGCCATTCAGCATTGATTCACCCGAAACACCATCTCTCAGAATTTACCCAAACCCCGCTTCCAACGTGGTTCATTTCGATTCAAAACTTGACATTAAAACGGCAAAGCTGTACTCCATTCTCGGCTCATCTATCCCCTTATCGGTTTCGCAAAACAGCTTTGATATTCAAAACATTCCATCTGGGTACTATCTGCTACAATCCACCGATAGCGATGGCTTAGAATTTCAACAACCTCTGATCATTCAACAATGAAAGCACCAATCGTTCTCGCGTCTATTTTATTCATTCTCGGTACCAGCTGCGAAAAATGCAAAGATTGCTACCTCATTGAAGTGCAAGGAACTACAGAAGTTGAAACCTTCGTGGGCGAACGTTGCGATCAACAAATCGAAGAATTGGAAAATCACGACCTGGTATGCCTGAGCGATGATTGCTACTATAAATGCAAGTGAATTAAATGATTAGGTGATTAGGTGATTAGGTGATTAGGTGATTAGGTGATTAGGTGATTAGGTGAAAAATTACGACTTATCGACTTACCACTGATAGACTTTTGACTTACCGACTTACAACTTATAGATTCATTGACTTCCGACTCATCGACTCATCAACTCCCAACTTATCAACTTCCGACTCATCGACTCATCGACTTATCGACTTATCAACTTCGCACTTTACCCTCCCAATTCAATTATCCCTAGTACCTTCGCGCTTTCGTTATGAATCCGTACAAAACCGTAGCATTTCACACCCTGGGTTGCAAGCTGAATTTCAGCGAAACCAGCACCATTGCTCGACTATTTGAGGAGGGTGGATACGCCAAGGTGGGATTCAATGAACGACCCGACATCTTTGTGATCAATACATGCTCTGTCACGGACCATGCGGATAAAAAATGTAGGAACTTAGTGCGTAGAGCAAAAAGCAAAAACCCAGATGCCTTTGTAGCCGTGGTAGGTTGCTATGCTCAACTCAAACCGGATGAAATTGCCCACATCGAAGGCGTAAATGTGGTGCTTGGCGCAAACGAGAAATTCAACATTCTTGAATACCTCGACAAACAGCCAACGGAAGGAGTGGCGCACATTGAAAATGGCCATATCAAAGAAGTGAAAGATTTCATCCCTTCCTTTTCTGCTGGGGACAGAACGAGAACCTTTTTAAAGGTGCAAGACGGCTGCGACTATTTCTGCTCATTCTGTACCATTCCTCTGGCGCGGGGACGCAGCAGAAACCAAAGCATAGCAGAAACCCTGAAAGTGGCCCATGAGGTAGCCGCTACGGGGGTCAAAGAAGTGGTGTTGACAGGAGTGAATATTGGAGACTTTGGGCAAGGTAAAGACGAATCCTTTTTTGAGCTATGTCAAGCTTTGGATCAAGTAGATGGCATTGAACGGTTCCGAATATCGAGCATTGAACCCAATCTATTGAGTGACGATATCATCGATTTTGTAGCTGCCAGTAAAAAGTTTGTTCCGCACTTCCATATACCATTACAATCGGGCTCAGATGAAATGCTCACCGCCATGCGAAGGCGATACCTTACTCCACTCTATCGTGAGCGCATTGAACGCATTAAATCGAAAATGCCAGATGCCTGCATTGGCGTAGATGTCATCGTAGGTTTTCCGGGAGAAACCGAAGAGGAATTCATGAAAACGGTGGATTTCTTAAAGTCATTAGATATAAGCTACCTGCATGTTTTCACTTATAGCGAAAGAGCCAATACCACCGCCCTCCGAATCGAAGATGTGATACCGATGCAAGTCCGACAAGAGCGCAACAAAATCTTGACACAACTCAGCTTGAAAAAGAAGCGTGCCTTCTACGAATCACAGATTGGAACAACGCACACCGTACTGTGGGAAGCCAGTGAAGACGAAGGCATGATGCATGGATTCACCGAAAACTACGTGAAAGTGGAACAAGCCTTTGACGAAGCAAAGATCAACACCACCGAAATGGTTTCCCTGGATGCAATTAGCAAAACAGGACTGGTCAGCATTGGCTTAGAAGCCGACATGATGGTAGTGGATTGAGAAACTCCCAATAAACAATTTCCAACACTCAATATTCAATGATTACATAGCATGTCAGTCTGAGCTTCTGCTGTAAGTAGAACGGTTGAAGACAGAATGCGGTAACCATAGTTTTGTAAGAGTCATTGAACTATTGTTCAATTATCACATTACATTCCTGTAACAAACTAAGAAGCTTTAACTCATATCTTTAGCTAACTCAAACGGCATAGTCTAAATTTGAATTTGAATCGCAACCCCTCAGGTATGTATTTCGTTGAAATAGAAACAGACCAAAATCTGTGGCGTGAAAAACTCATCAAACACTGATCAATTTTAAATACATAAAACCATCAAGCCAGTACCTAAAAAAATCGGTACTGGCTTCTTTGCGTTTTGTTGGATGCATTGCATTTTTAATCGTAAGTGTTGTGTTTTCTGCGAATGCACAACTTGAATACGCTAATTGGATTTGGAATGATAGCAATCAATTAGCTTTTTCACAAGATACCGTGGTGCATGAAACTGCCCCGAATCATGCTGGGTATAGTTACTTAGGTAAGAGTCACGCGAGTATTTCGGACCGAAATGGCAATTTGCTCTTTTATGCCGCAGATGACCGATTACTTGATAAGAATGGTGACTCAATTGATAATGGATATTCATGGAATGGCGCAGCATTATCTATTTCCCCAATACCATGTAACGATTCTCTATTCATCGTATTTAAGTCTAGTGGCTATACTCTCAACAACCCAGCTGCTATAAATGTAAACTATCAAATAATAAATACCAACGGAAATGGAGGTCTTGGGGAGGTCTTTCAACCAAATACCATTTTAGATTCAACTGTAAATACTCCATTGGATTTTTCGATCAAACGACACGCCAATAACCGTGATTTTTGGTTTGTTTATCGGCATAAATATGACACTAATTCTGCCATGTATGCTTGGCATATTTCAGATACAGGCATCGCGGCAAACCCAGTGATTAGTTTGCAAGAATATTTTGACGATGTCCTTATATTCTATTCAATGAATGACTTTTCTCCCGTAGGTAACTATTACGCACAATCCTATCAAACCACTGGACAAGGTTCAAATAATATATCAATAACAAGGCTATTAACCTTTAATGATGCCACAGGAGAATTTCAGCTCGTAGGCACCTTCAATGAAACCAATCTGAGTCATCCCGATGCCAACCACAGCGTAGCCTTTTCTCCTGATGGTACGAAATTATACTGTGTATCAATGTTCAAAGCCATCTGGCAGTTTGATTTAAGTTCTGGTGTACCTTCAACAATGCTCAATAGTGGACAAGATATTGCGTCATTCTCCACCAACTATCCAGCAGGACTCTTAAGTTTACGTTTGGGCATCGATGGAAAAATCTATGTGAGCCGAGGAGGAAACAATATAAATGCAACAACCTACCTAGGTGTAATTAACAACCCCAACGACACGGGCAGTGCCTGCAATTTTGTGCTCAATGGCCTGCAATGTAACCAACATACCCAGGGAGTGCTGCCAAGTATCATACATAACCTGTATGTGAAACGCACCATCTAGCGCGACAGCCTGGAATGCACCGATGATACCACCACTTTTAGTTTTGACAACTACAGCTATTTTGACAGCGCCAGTTGGTATATAGACACCGGGGCTGTGCAAGTTTCAGTAACATCAGACTCCTTGGTCTATCACGTTTTTGACTCAGCTGGGGTCTATCCCATCATGGCCGTGAGTTATAGCGGTTGCAGGCTGGATACGTTTTATGATACGGTCACCGTCTTGCTCACTCCCGCACCCGACTTGGGACCTGACACCATTCTCTGCGAAGGCGACACCATCCAAATCAGCAACGAATGGCAATATTCTTACCTCTGGAACACAGGAGATACGACCGAACTCATCCAAGTCATGGTGCCCGACACCTATTGGTTGCAACTCAGCAACTACTGCGGCTCAGCCACAGACACGGTGCTGGTCGATAGCATTATCGAGGCACTGGTCATTTTCCCCACAGACGACACGCTGCTCTGCGATGGCGATGTGCTGCACCTCAGTGCCGAAGTAGATGCTGGAACCTACACCTGGTTTGATAATACAAGCGACTCCATCAACGACATCACCGCTGCCGACACCGTGTGGGCCACAGCGGAAAATACCTGCGGCATCAGCTCTGACACCATCCGAGTGCGATTTACGGATGTGCCCGAACTCGCCAACTTAAACAATGTCATTTGCTTGGGCGACACACTGACCATCGAACTTGAAACGGACTCGCTGAGTACCTTCCTTTGGTACAATGGCGATACCACCAGTTTTGACAGCATTTGGGTAGCGAGCAGCAACTACTGGGTCGTTGAAACGAACATTTGCGGGGCAGATACAGACACTTTTCGCTTAGCTACCGTCACCGATCCAGTAGCCTTTATCGGCAACGACACGGGCATGTGCGTGAGCGACTCGGTCGTGTTGGATGCCAGCACGCCATTTGGTAGCTATGTCTGGCAAAACGCCAGCAGCGATTCCATTTTTGGCGTGGGCGCTTCCCTACTCGTTCCGGGTTCCAATTACTTCCACGTAACCGTCACCAACGCCTGTGGCACGGATCGAGACACCATCCTCATCGAGGCGGATCTGGCACTGCAAATTCATCTCGGCAAAGACGACACGGCTTGTGTGGACGATACCATTTTGTTCAGCGTGCCCGAGTTTCAGCGAGCTACTTACCAATGGTCCATCCCAGGAGCCTATTTCAGTTTTGATAGTGAGGATCTAGATTCCTTTGATATTCCTGCCAAAACCAGAAAAACAACGGGTTATGGCAGTTCGCAAGTGATCGTAGCGCTGACCAACAGCTGCGGCACCTTTAGCGACAGCATGCTAGTGGCCATCGATGCGCCTTTCACTCCCAAACTGCCCAACAAAGGCGAGTATTGCCATGGCGACTCCATTTTGCTAGATGCCGGTGCGTCACCCAGAACGACCTATCGTTGGCGGTTAGAAGGATTCACTTTCGATACCGCAAACACTGATTTGACCGCACATCATCTAAAAACCATAGCACGCCATCCCATGCTGGGCGAGGCATTTGACCATGCCTTTTCCGTTATTACGGAAAACGCCTGCGGCACAGGCGCGGACACCGTCCAGATCAGCATCGACTCACTGCCGCGTTCTTCCGATTTTGACACCGTCCATTTTTGTCGAGACGAAAGCGTTTCAGTAGCGCTCAGCAAAAGCACCATCGATGAAGTCCTGTGGAGTGACGGAAGCGAATTATTCACACGAGAACTCAGCGAAGAGGCTTCTTACTTGCTCACCTATGTCAATCATTGCGGTGAAACCAAGGACACCATCCGATCAGTGCGCGTGGAGCGGCCCAACTTCCGCTACGAAAGTCCGCTCTTGCTTTGTGAGGACGATATGCTCATCGAACCCATCTACTACGATCCAAAAAACGATGAATATTATCCCGTTTATTTCTTGTGGAACAACGAGCATCAACTGCCTTGGATGACCGTCTCAGAAATTGGAACTTACAGCGTAGTCGCCACCAACTCAGCCGGCTGTAGGGACAGCGCTACAGTAGTCGTAAAAACCTGCGGGCCTGACTTCTACACTGCCAACAGCTTCACCCCCAATGACGATCCTTTCAATACCCATTGGAAACCCGTGGGCGAAGGCCTTTTTGAATTTAGCTGCACCATTTACGATCGTTGGGGCCAAGCGATTTTCACCTTCGACCACAACCACCAAGGTTGGGACGGCACCATTACTGGCTACCCAGCTCCCATCGGAGTTTACCACTGGAAAATGGAAGTCCTTACCGAAGATTTTAATGGACAAAATACGTTTGAAGGAAGAGTGAATGTTGTGAGGTAAGGAATGTTCAATAAACAATAATCAATACCCAAAGTGTTCTTGATGTCAGATCGAGTGTTTCAGATCGAATGGGCGTTGCAACCCAATGGCTATCGCGAGCCCGTCTGGCGGCAGACCGGCCTTGAAAAAACAAATGGTTGAATTCGCGGATTCAACGTAGAGAGATTGGGAAGTTTCACTGCTTGCAGTGGAAATCACCCAACCGAACTTAGGTGAATCAAGAAGACGCCTTTTGGGTTTTCACAGCCTTGATTTTTGCTCCACTTTTTATCAAGAAAAAGGGGAAAGAAAAGGAGATTGATGTTGGTGAAGTCGACAATATTCATTACTCCATCCACAATATTCAATAATCAACACTCAATCCACAACACTCAATATTCAATGATTACATAGCATGTCAGTCTGAGCTTTTGCTGCAAGCAGAATGGTCAAAGACAGAATGCGGTAAACGTAATGTTGCAAGAGTCATTGATTAATTAAACCATTGTCCAATTATCTAATCAACCAATCATCCCACCACCTCCAACTCCTCTACTTTGACCTTCGTTTTAAAGATGCCGAACATCACGGTCGCTTCTTTGCCTTTTATCTCAATGACCTCACCCTTGTTAGTACCATTCATCATTCTGACATTCGATCCAACAACTACAGGTTTGGGTGTTGCCTTTGGAGCTTCCTTTTTATTCTTTTTTGGTCGTGGTTTTGGAACTTGAATGGGTTCGTCCATTTTCACTTTGGCCTGTTCCTTTTTCTTCACCAGTTTACTCTTTTCTATGGCCAAAAACTTTCGAATCTCCTCAAGTAAAGGTTTGTTCTGCCCCTTCATTCGGTAGCTCTGAATGAACTGCCCCATTTTCTTCCCGTTGCCCAAGTCCTTGTTATTCTTCTCGATCAACTGCTGCTGACGCTGAAGTCGTTCCGCAAAATGTTCGCTTAACAAATCGGACTCCTCCTTCGCCTCTATGGCCGCCTGTTCGGCAGCGCGTGATGCCTTGTTCAGTTGTTCAATCTCGGACTTTTCTTTTTGCAAGGTGGCTATGAGTTTATCCATCTCCACCTTATTGGCATCCAATCGGGTTTTCGCTTCTTCAATGATTTCCTGTGGTATTCCATTGATTTGAGCCACTTCAAACGTGAAAGATGATCCCGGTTGCCCCACAGATAATTGATACAACGGCTCCAAGGATTCACTGTCAAAGAGCATGCTGGCGTTTTGAGCATTGCGAAGTCGGGCAGCTTTCAGTTTGATGTTGGCGTAATGCGTAGTGATTACCCCAAAGCTTCTTCGGTTGTAGAGCGTTTCGAAAAACACCTCAGCCAAGGCTCCACCTAAATCTGGATCTGAACCCGTTCCAAATTCATCGAGTAGTAAAAGCGAGCGTTTGTTTGCCACCTCAAGGAAAAACTTCATCCGTTTCAGGCGATAGCTATACGTGCTCAACTGATTAGCTATGCTTTGATTGTCTCCAATATCGCTCAACACATGATGAAACCAACCAAATTTGCTCGATGCATCGGCAGGTACTAATAATCCTGACTGAACCATAATTTGCAGCAAACCAACTGTTTTTAACGTGATGGATTTACCCCCAGCATTCGGTCCAGAGATGACCATCATTCGGCAAAACTTATCCAAGTACAAACTCTGAGGAATGGTTTTTAAACCGGCTTCTTTGTTTGCCAATAGCAATAGTGGATGGTAGGCATTGATTAACTCTACATATGATTCATTCTCCACGGCCGGACGCTGAGCATCCATTCTTTGTGCTACCCTAACTTTCGCATTGATAAAGTCGAATTCGCACAACACCTTTTGATAGATTTCAATCAACGGTAAAAGCTGTCGAATTTCGTTGGTCAGCGCTAAGAATATCCTTCGAATCTCGGTTCTTTCATCATCCAACAGCATCTCCAACTCGTTGTTGAGCGCCATGTTTTCCTGCGGCTCAATGAAGGTGAAATTGCCTGATTTTGAATTTCCCACCACATTGCCCGGCACTTGTCTTTTGAAACTTGACACCACACTTAACACACGTCTATCATTGAGGTATGCTTCTTTCGTATCTGCCAAATACCCTTCGCGATTCAGCTTTCGCAGCACCTTGTCGAAGTTTTTGGAGATATCGCGTCTAACTGTAGCGATTGAGCTTCGAATGCGCTGCAACTCGGGCGAAGCACTATCTCGCACCTGCAGCCGTTGATCCAACACTTTATCTATCGGCTTAACAATTCCGTTGGTGTAATAGGCTTCGTTTGCAAGCGCATGTAAATTCGGAAACAACTCCTGTTCTCCTTTAAAGAACTGCAGCACATTATTCATCAAATTGCTTGCGTCTAATAATCGGACAAAACCTTCCAAATCCACCACTCCACCAGCAATACCTAGCCGTTGAATCTCGAGATGTAACTCTTCGAATTCAAGACGCGGAAAGGAACTCTGACTGTTGCGTATCTGTAGTAATTCAGCCGCCTGATTCAGCGCTAGATTGGCTTCATCAAACTTGCGCAGCGGCATGAGAGACAACATACGTTCCTTCGCAGTGGCCGAATGGCACGCATCAGAAAGGAGCAATCGCATCGACTCAAATTCGAGGTCAGTTGCGGTCTGTTGATCAAAAAGCTGTCTCATTGCAATGGCAAAGTAACAACCAATGATCGGCACTGGTTCGAATGAGTATAAATTGCAATGACATTTGCCATCATTCCTCTTAAAATCGACACATTCGCACCTGATTAAAATTGACACAAATGGCAAATCCAAAATGTTTTTTTGACGTAACAGCCGATGGCGAAAAGCTGGGCAGAATAGAGTTTGAATTGAGAGCTGATGTAGTTCCGAAAACGGCTGAAAACTTCCGTGCACTTTGTACCGGTGAAAAAGGGTACGGATTCAAAGGGAGCGGTTTTCACAGAGTAATTCCTGAGTTTATGCTGCAGGGTGGTGATTTCACGAACCACAATGGAACGGGTGGTAAATCCATCTATGGAGATCGTTTTCCAGATGAGAACTTTCAATTAAAGCATGAAGGTCCAGGCACTCTAAGTATGGCAAATGCTGGTCCCAATACCAATGGAAGTCAATTCTTCATTTGTACGATTAAAACCGATTGGTTAGACGGAGCACATGTCGTTTTTGGCAACGTTACTGAAGGCATGGATGTGGTCGAAGCCATAGAAGCCTTAGGTTCAAGAAGCGGACAAACATCAAAGAAAATCTTGATCGAAGATTGTGGTGAGCTTTAGGAGTTGAAAACTCCGCAAAGAGATACTAGGCAACGGATCAAAGGTTATATTCGCCCGATGCGAATAACCCTGTCCGTTGCCTTTTTTTTGGCTTTATTCACAGCATCTGCACAGGAGAAATGTAGCTGTGACTCTACGTTCAATTTCATCTACAAAAAATGGGCTGAGGTGAAAAACATGAGCTACCACAGCTATAAGAATGAACGCAAACTGGATGTATACGAAGAGGCGAACTTTGATTTTGTAGTTCAGCGCAACCCATTCAAAGTGGCGGGGGTGATGACTGAAAAGCGCCATCGCCTGCTTTATGACCCAAGTCAAAATAAAAATGAAGCGCTCTATATCCCGAGCGGGTTTCCATATACCAACATTTGGTTGGATGTACATGGAAAGGTGTTTCGAGGATTAAACCATTACACGATTTCCAATGCGGGTTGTGAATTCATTTTCGGAATTATTCGAGATCAATACGAAAGGATTCCTGCAGATTTTGTGTGTCAAAAGATTACGCGCAAAGGGCAGGAAGAAATTGAAATCTCTGCTCAAACGAAGAGTTTCCACTTTACCGATTACAAAGTTCAGAAAGGCGAATCAGCCTTAGATATAGCCAAAAAATTTTCTGTCATGGCTTACGTTCTGATCGAATATAATGACAATGTGGACAACTACACCGACAAACTAGATGGTAAAGTAATCAAAGTCCCATCGCATTATGGCTCGAAAGTCAAGCTATGTGTCAGCGCAAAACATGGGATGGCGACATTGATTCAAGTAGAAGATGAAAAAGGCTTACTCGAAACCTACGAATACACGAATTACAAATTCAATTTGAAGTTGCCCGAAAACTACTTTACTGAAGACTACCTAGACAGCCTAGACTAGTGTACCGCAAGAGGTTCACTCATTTTTGTTGCAAACAAATCTCGTGCACAAAGCTCTGCTAGTGCTTTTTCTAAGGTCGGAAATTCCCATTGAAATCCAGCTTGCTTCAACTTTTCAGGTTCCACCCACCTACTTTTCAGCAATAGCTCCGTCTCCGTATTGATCAATCTGGCTCCTATTTCTAGTAACAATTTCGGATTCGGAAGTCCAAAGCTCATCCCCGTGGCATCCCTCATCTCGTGCATCAACTCTGCGTTGGTGACCTGCTCTGGTGCACTCAGGTTCACTACACCCTCCAAGTTCACATTCTGAATAGCGAAATTGACCGCTCGACAAAAATCATAGCTATGCATCCAGCTGAAGCGCTGCTTCCCATTTCCATGCTTGCCTCCTAGACCTATTCTAGCAAGGTTTTTCAATGGCACGAATGCACCTCCTTCTTTTCCTAATACAATGGTGGTGCGAAGTGCCAATTTACGTACCCTAGGCAGGTCGAAACTGAAAAACATGTTTTCCCATTTCTCGCATACGTCCACGCTGAAACCGGTTCCGTGCTCTCCGTTTGCTTCTGTCATAGGACGATCTTCTGCATGTCGATAAATGGTAGCGCTTGTCGCGTTAATCCAGGTCGCTGGGCCGTTTTTCACTTTCATCAATGCCAATCCAAGGGCACGCGTACTTTCCAATCGACTATTAAGGATCAGTCTTTTGTTTCTTTTGGTATATCTGCAATCCACAGACTTACCACTCAGGTTGATCAACACATCCGCCCCTTCCAGATGATCTTTCCAACGATATAGGCTTCTGCCATTCCAATGGACGTAGTTCACTCCATTCTCGAGCCTTTCTTGTCCTCTCGTCAGAACAATTACCTGCGCTCCTTGGTCATTAAAATGAGTAGTTAAACATTGGCCTAAAAAGCCGCTACCGCCAGCGATTACGATTTTTTGAACGTTCATTCTTTCTGATTTTTGTTTTTTGTTAGGTATAATGTTTTGATTGGGAAGTAGATTAAGATGGATCCCGTGATGGCATAGCCTAGAATTAATCCGACTATTCTCAGTCCTTCTCCATGTGCATCAGAAAGAAGGTATGCCACCAACATGGTTCCTAAGCTCAATAAGATGTGTAATCCTCGGATGACTTCCCAGTTCGGTTCATCTTTTTGCCCTTCGCCTATGACTGCTACGAACATGATGATCAGGTAAGGAAGAGAGAAGATCAGAGCGAATAGCCCGAGCCCAATGGGGAACCATAGCATGCCTAGGAAATCTTTTGCGGTCAGGGCATTTTCCAGCCCTTCTGTGATCGTGTAAATCACACCATAAACGGCACCGGTGATCAGAATTCCGATGATATAGTTTTGAAGAAATTTGCGAATAGTCATGATTTCCTGTATTAATCTTATTGGGCTAGGCTTGGTTCAGCGTACGTTCGGTTAGGATTTGATGCTCTTTCGCTTTTCTCTTACCTCGGAAGAATAGATAGAGATTCAAGAAAAGCATGATTCCTAGGTAAATACTAAACCCTCCTACCTTCTGGCTGAGTATTTCGATCATTTCTTGCTTGCCAAACAACTCCATATGATCCGTTTCAATACGCAGAATAAGCAAGGCAAACCCCAGATTTAATAGGTAGAAACCCATTTCAAAAAGGCGATTGGTAGCATTGGCAATTTCCTCTCTCCCGCGGAAAATATCCACCATGAATACGCGGCTATTCTTGAATAGAATGCGCGCTACATAATAGGTGAGCAATAAGGCAATGGGGAGATAAATAAAGTAAGCAGTAATGATTAGGGTTTGATCGATGTTGGTCATTTCAAAGGTTTCCATGATTGATATATTTAATTGGTTTTGAAAAATCTTTTGGCCAGTTGTACCCAAGCCATGTTTATGTAATGCATCAGTGCTAGGCCTAATGCGATAAATCCTGTTCGTTCAGCGATCAATTCAATGAGCTGAATATTTGTGTCGATGTGTGGCCAGTACCCCAAACTCACCGCTACGTATCCGAGGTTTAATAGGTAATATCCCATCAGTAACATCTTGTTCAAGGTATCTGCCGTCTCATTGTCATTGACAAACAGATCATGTAAATAATGCGCTCCGTTAACATAAAACATCCATCCTATTTTCACGATAATCACGGCTGTGATCAGGAAGTAGATTCCGTAGGCGAGTATGTTTAAGTTGAAGTTCATTTTGTTTCTATACTTTCAATATTTATTGAAACTTTGTGAGCAAATTTTTTTATTTCATCAGGGTCAATAAGGTCTTGTAAAACCAGTTTTCATCAGACTTAATGAATTTATCCAATGTCGTATCCGCCTTGCTTGTAAAATCTTCAATTTCTTGCATCATGCGATTAAACTCTTCCACCTCTTTTCCATCGCCTTCTGCATTCTTCACTTGACTAATTACATCTAAAATGGGTTCTACTTCTCTCCTCTTTCGTTCCTTGGCTATTTGTCTCGCCACTTGCCAGATGTCCTTTCCTGCGCTGAAATATTCCTTTCGTTCGCCTGGAACCAACTCCTTGTTCACCAAGCCCCACTCCATCAAGGCGCGAATGTTCATGTTTACGTTTCCTCTACTCACCTTTAGCTCCGCCATGATCTCTTCAGTGGTCAATGGATCCGTATTGATGATCAGCAAGGCATGAATCTGACTCATGGTGCGATTGATTCCCCAACTGCTGCCGAGGGTGCCCCATGCTTGAATGAACTTTGCCTTTGCTGTTTCGAATTCCATAAGGCAAATATATACACACTTCTTAAACTTTCAATTATTTCTGAAAGTTTTTGTTTCTGATTAACATTTATCATTGCACTCATGTCTGAAAAGCAATACGACTATGTGCTGGCTACGCAACGAGCCTTCCTCCATCCTGCCTCACCCGATTGGTATGTGCAGCAGGTTTTAGATGAAGATTCTCTCCTCATTAAGGCATTAGAATTTAGGGGACTGACAGCAAGCCGAGCGGCCTGGGATGATCCTGAATATGATTGGGCACAAGCCAAAAATGTGATCATTCGAGCCACATGGAACTATTCTCCGCAGATTGAAAAGTATACAACATGGCTTAAAACAGTTTCTGAAGCATCGCGTTTGATCAACCCCTTGAAAACCGTTTTGTGGAATTTAGACAAGGAGTATTTATTGGACTTAGAGCGAAATGGAATTTCCATCCCTCCTTCTCATATCGTTCAGCAAGGTTCCACATCTTCGTTGCCATCGATCATTGATCAGCTAAACTGGACTGAGATTGTTGTCAAGCCAGCTGTGTCGGGTGGTGGACGTCACACCTATCGTTTGCATCAGAATATGGCTGGTGACTTTAATTCCACCTTTCAAGAACTTGTGAAAGCGGAGACAATGATCCTACAGGAATTCCAAAGCAACATTCTAACCATGGGCGAAATCACACTGGTTTGCTTCGGTGGTAAATACAGTCATGCGATCAGAAAATTCGCTCAGGATGGTGAGTTTAGAGTACAGGATGATTTTGGCGGACGTGTAGAACCATACAAACCTTCACAGGATGAAATCGATCTAGCAGAACGAGCGATGAAATCTTTTCAACCCATCCCCGCATATGGTCGTGTGGACATGATGTGGGACAATCACAATAATCTTTGCGTTTCTGAATTAGAATTGATAGAACCAGAACTGTGGTTGAGATTCAAGCAAACCGCTTCCGAAATGTTCGCGGATGCGCTCTAATTACCTATTGTCTAATCCACACGATAAGATAGGCCAAAGAAAAAGAGAAGATCAGATATAAAATCAAGGCCAACAGAGAGGCGAAAAGACCTTTGCCTATTTTCCAAAAACTTGTTTCCCCAGCATAAGACACGAATGCATACGTGCTATGGAGCGTCAGCACTATGAAATTCAGACTCTTATTTCCTACTTCCAATGTCAGCAGTGTTGACGTAATCACACCAAACAATACATATATGCCTGAGATGTAAAATCCGATAGATAGATACTCTGCCAACGTCCCCTTTTTCCATTCAAACATTTTCCAAGAAAGGGCAATCGAAGTAGCCAGTAAAAACAAGAAGTTACTGATGTTTTTAACCATCAACCGAGCGGCCTGTTCGCCAAGGTTCAAGAAAGCCTTTTGATTTTCGCTTCTTGCAGTTTGTTGAAATTCGCCTTTCAGCGGATCGTAATCGATCAATTCGGTGTAGGCTAAATAAACGATCGTTGTGACAATAAAAAACTGAATCGGCTTGTAGTATGACTTTCTTTTCCCACCGATAAACTCTCTGAAAAGCCTTCCGGGATTTAAGACTAACAGGCGTAATGTGCTCCAAATGGGACCATCGATGGAAAAATTGGTAGATAAAAAATCTGAAATCGTTTCTTGAAAGGTGATTCCTGGACTTATGCTTTTTTGACCACAATGCTGACAATAAGGATCATTCAGTGCCTCGCTACAGTTCAAACATGCCATATGATCCTCAGCCATATTCCAAAACTAATCAACTGGATTATTTGAGCTCCACGGATACTTCGGGTAGCTCAATGACCTTAGAGTAGTCATTATCTTTGGAGAGCCAACTCACATGCTTCTCCTCTCCGATCAAAAAAATCAACTTCTGCTGATGATGTTCTAACTCTGAAAATGCTATGGATTTTATTGTCACCACTTCTCCAGGAGACTTAAATCTGGCGGATATAAACTGAGCATTCGCTCTGGCGCTGTTCATTTCAGCACTTACAAACTTGACCTCAATGACGGCCGTATCTACTTGCAGAACAAACCTCTTTTTTAAGTAGGCTCTATAGCGTTTCTCAACCCCCTCCACTCCAAGTTCCGATGGGTCAAACGCTGGATCCACCGTTTTTAAAGCCTTCATAGCCGTTTGGTTGTCTGTTTTAAAATCCACCAACCAATATCCGTTGACAAACTCGACACGAACTTTTGATTCGCTTGATACCTGCGCTACTGCCGATTGTCCCAGAATTATTGTAAAAACGAAAAGTAAAATGGATGTGTATTTCATCGTGTGTTTAGACGAGGTTTTATCACAAAAGGGTGCATCACCAATGTGACTATAGACTCGCAAATTTGGAAAAACCCCCACAACATCCAGAAAACACTAAAGAAAATTAACGGTTCTAGCTAAATTTCTATTTTTAAGGTCGAACCAGCCCCTAACTATTTTGCCTGAAAACCAATCGCGACTAGAATTATATAAACAATACTGGAAACAGGATTTGTTGGCGGCAGTGAGTGTGTCGTTGGTGGCTATGCCCTTGGCCTTGGGTATTGCCATTGCTTCCGGCAGCCCGCCCATATCGGGATTCATCGCAGCCATTATTGGTGGAGTCATTACAACCTTTATTCGGGGCTCACACATCGCTATTAACGGGCCAGCGAACAGCCTAGTTGTTGTCATTCTTGCCGCAAACAGCTTGCTTTCTGTCGATGGTCAAAACGCCTTTCCATTTGTCTTGGCTGCCATTTGTGTTGCAGGTGTATTGCAGGTGGTTATCGGCATTCTTAAGCTTGGGCGGCTGGGTGAGGTGGTCCCATCTTCAGTTATGTATGGACTATTAGCAGGTATTGGAATCATCATCTTAGTCAAACAAATTCATGTTGGGTTTGGCCATCAATCCATGGCGGCTACAACAGTAGAAAGCATTCTGGAAATACCTAAGAGCATTTTCAATCTTAACCCAATGATTACCTTCATCACCTTGGTCAGTTTATCCATCATGATGGTTTATCCAAGGGTTAAAAACAAGCTCTTTCATTACGTTCCTGCACCTGTATGGGTGTTGATTTTCGCCATACCTGTTGTGTATATCCATCGACACTGGTTTGTCCCATTCTTTGACATTTCAAACCCTGCTTTTCAATATCCTAAAACCGAGCTGATTTCTTTGCCTGAAGACGTTTGGAACTCAATCGTATTCCCAGATTTCGGCATGATCGACACGGTCAATTTTTGGGTGGTGGTTTTTACCATTCTCATTGTCACTACCATCGAAACATTGGTAAGCACCAAAGCTGTTGACCAACTTGATCCTCTTCGAAGAAAAACCAATCTAAACAAGGACCTGCGCGGAATGGGAATTAGTAGTGCACTGAGTGGCCTCCTGGGTGGCTTGCCAATCGTTACCGTAGTGGTGCGCAGTTCAGTAAACGTCAGCAATAACGGCAGGACTGGATTATCCAACCTTTTTCACGGATTGATCATTCTGCTTTTTTTATTGGGGCTACAACCACTTTTAGAGCAAGTGCCATTAGCAGCACTGGCCGCGATATTAATTTATACGGGCTATGGATTGACTTCACCATCGAACTATGTCGAAGCTTATGAAAAAGGAGAGGAACAGCTTCTTATCATGGTTTTCAGTGTCATTTGCGTCCTACTTTACGGATTACTCTGGGGGTTGTTTCTTGGATTAATCATGACTCAATTGGTTCAATGGGTGAAGTCTCGAATGACCATAAAGGCATTCTTTCAAGCGATATTCCAGCCGCGAATACAGTACAAGGAGCTATCAGATCGATATGAGATTCGTCTTTCTGGAATCTTCAATTTTTTGAATCTCCTGAAACTTAAATCCATCATATATAAAACTCCGGTGGGCGAAAAGGTGGAAATTAACATGGAAGACGCTATTCTCATTGATCATTCCGTGATGGAATTCATCGATAATTACGGGAAAAGCTATTCGAGAAAAGGAGGGCATTGGATCATTACTGGACTCGAAAACCATGAAACAACCTCTTCACATCCACAAAGTATGAGGATGCTTCAACCACAGCATCAGCATTCTCCGCGTTGGATGACAGAACACCAGCGACAAATGATGAAAATTTCCGCTCAACACGGTTGGCAATTTGTGATCGGTAAAGAGTTTAACAATGATCATTTGTTAGAATTTCCACTATTCAATGGTCACCCAGTCGAGTATGCACACAATACTGCAACTGGACTTTTGCCGAAGCACAATCTCTATTTCACCTTACAAGACATTGTTTTTGATGAGGGCGCACTAATAAGCAAAATAGCCTATGATACTACGGTAATCATAGTTGAGTTGAGGCAAGCCATACCTGCATTTGTTTTAGAAAAAGAAGAATTATTCGACCGTATACTGCAGCGGGCTGGCAAGAAAGACATTGAGTTTGAGGATGACCTGGAGTTTTCGAAACGAGAACTAGTAAGCGGCTCTGACGAAAAAGCAACCAAAGGCTTTTTCAATGAAACCATTCGTGGTTTTATACTCGCGAATGATTCATATCACCTCGAAAGCACGGGGAGTAAACTGTTGATTTTCAACAAAACGGAGAGGCTTTCATTGGAAGAAATGGAACAGCTAATCCAATTCAGCATTCAATTCATTGACTTGATATCTGATCAGCCTGAGTTAAAGCCTTCAACACCTGAGGTATAATCGCTCTGCGACCTGAATTATCGATCACCATATTCGATCTACTGGCCACCTCACGCTGAGGTAATTGATTACCCATTCGTTCTAATACTTTTTCCTTAGAAACACCATCTCGCTCCATAACTCGAGCTATTCTTATGTCATCTTCTGCTGTTACACAAAAAATAAGGTCGCAATCCCTGTAAGTATTGGATTCGAATAAAATTGCCGATTCTCGAACGCAAACTCTAAAACCTTGCTCTGCTTTCTTTTTGCGCCATCCTTGAAAATCATCGATCACGACTGGATGAATTATTCGATTCAGCGCCTCCAATTTTTCTTTGGATTGAAACACCTCTTGAGCAATGAATGGCCGGTTAGCCAAGCCATTTTCGTAAGCCTCAACTCCGAATAATTGTGTGACTCCCTCGATGATCTTTGGATCCGTATTTAGCAATCTGCGACCTGCCTCATCGGCTGAATAAGTGGGAATGGATAATGATCGAATGATATCTAGAACTAGAGACTTTCCTGAACCTATTCCTCCAGTTAAACCAATAATTTTCATTAATCGTTTTTAGAAATTACAATTTCAACTTGCTTCGGTTTCAAGACCACCCTCTCTGCTAAAACTGGCCATTGTTCCAAGTTTACAGGCAATCCCATATACCCCTCTTGCATTTGTGTGAAATCAACTTCTAAACGAAACTGGGATTTGGTAATCTCATCAAACTTACTCAGTGGAACTTGTGCAACTACCTCAATGGCATTGGGAAAACATAACACTTTTAGAGAATCGGGAACATTCAATATTTCCGGATTGATCATGAATCGCTTTTCGGTTAATCGATCAACATTAAATCGCACACTCACCGAGTCGGGTTCCACGATGGCATCATTTCCAAACTTCTTAATTACAACAGGAACTCTGTATCCAACTTTCGCATTCAATTCACCTGCTTCGAATGGAATGGTTCTTATAAACTGTAAAGTGTCCAATACAGACAACGGCCCATAAACTTCCACCTCAGACGGCACTGACACCAATGAATCCAATAATATATATCCCTTTTCAAGGCTATAATTTACTATGGGTTTTACTTTTACAATTCGCGAGACCTTAAGATCAAATAGGAACTCGATGCTATCACTCAGTACTCGATTAATTCCGATGTCTCCGCTAATTCGTTTCTGCAGAGACCTGGATAAAATCGCTGGATCCAAATAACCCCGTTCATAGTCACCAAAAACGCTGAGTTTAAGTTCATCCAAATTGATAACTAAGGTGTCTTCAATTAGACTCTCGTCATATTGAATCAAATCGAATCCCGAACCGCTGACGTTCACTGCCATCTGATCTGGAATATTATTCAACAACACCTTGTTTTCAGGAAAATTGATGTAGGAAACAGGGACAAAAACGGTCGAATTATAATCTTGGCCTAGGCTGATCATCAACCAGGATAAAATAGAAACCGCGACACATGCAAGAAACGCTGTTAGTTTCTTGCGGTCGCGGAATATTTCTGATATCGTAAAAAAGGACTCTCTGGCCATGATGACCAAATGTAAGTCTTAGCGCTTCTGTTGCAACTCGCTTTCTCCAGTTCCTTGGCTAAACTCAGGAGATACGGCTGATTTTTGTACTCGGACGTCAACGCCATTTGCGATGGTGATCACAAAATACTGATCCTTAATCTCTGAAACCTTACCATGAATACCTCCAATGGTAACGACTTTGTCTCCTTTACCTATTGACTCTCTGAATTTCTTAGCATCCTTCGCTTTTTTCTGTTGCGGTCGGATAATAAAGAAATAGAAAACAATAACGATTAGGATAATCGGTAAGAGCTGCATAATGCCGTCTCCTCCAAATTGTAATAACACTGAATTATATACCATTATTCCCCTGCGTTATCTTCTGGTGCAGGAGTCTCAGCAGCGCCTTCAGGAACAATCACATCACCTCTCAATGCAACTACAGATGTCGCAGGCTCTGTATTAGCAATAACACTTACTTTTTTGTGTTGCTTACCCTTCTTACCATCGCTGTTAAATACCACATACATTTCACCTTCAGCACCTGGAGCGATTGGCTCTTTTGGCCATTTTGGAATAGTACAACCACAGCTTCCTTTTGCAGAAACGATCACCAATTCATTTTCACCTGTATTCTTGAATTTAAAGGTGTGTTCCACTTTTTCGCCTTGGGTGATTTCACCAAAATCAAAAGCCTCTTCGCTAAACTCAATACTTGTCAATGCTTCCACATTATCCGCAGTAATTGCCGCTGCCGAAGTTTCATTATTTTCTGAAGTTGCAGCTACCTCATCTGAAGCGTTTGCTGTTGTCTTTTCTACTCCGCAGCTGGTCAATCCCACTAATGCTAAGAGGGCTGCACTAAATAAAAATTTGTTCATTTTTCTCATTTTTTAAGGTTGCAAAAATAGAATCAGAAAAGTTCTAATGACCTATGGCTTATGTTTTAGTTAACAATCTATCCACGAATCACCGCGAATTACTCGACCAATCCCCTTCCGCGTTTGTCTATTCTTTTGTTTTTCTTGAATTCTACCACCAATTTATCAAGCACTCCATTGATAAAATATTTACTCTTTGGAGTACTGTACATTTTTGCTAATTCGATATACTCATTTAGTGTAACCTTAACAGGCACCGTTGGAAAATGCTCCAATTCCGTCAGGGCCATTTTCATCAAAAGCATATCTAAAAGTGCGATTCTTTCGGTTTCCCAGTTATCGGATTTGGTAGATATTATCTTTTCATATTCCTCATTAAAATCAACCGTTTTGCGTAAAAGTTCCTTTGTAAAACTCTGATCATCCGTCTTGTTTTTATACAAATCTGCAAGAAAGCCCACACCGCTTGGCTGATCTTCAGAAATTCCTTGAATGGTTTTAATCAAACCCAAAGCTGCGTAAGGAAGGTCGTCTCTCCAGTAGATATTTTTCTCCTCCAATGCTGCATGAATGACTTCGTTGAGTCCAAGCTTTTCCTTGAATAACACCTCAATAATTGCCTTATCTGTCTGCAGATTATTGTCTTCGCGCGTCATATATAAAATGAACGCATCCTCCGTTTTGAACTGCTTAAATACTCGTCTTAAATCATCATGCTCTTCAGCCCATGAAATCTTTGCCCGCTTCAGTATTTCATCTAGTTGCTCATTGTCTTTCAGCAGTTTGAATATCCTATTCTCAACAAATCGAGTATTAGGATTCAAATCTTCAGGAGTTGGCAACTGCTTCTTTTTATTCGCTTCTAAGATTTCATTGGCAACCACTTCCATCTCTACAATCAATGCAACCAGATGCATGTATAGATCATTTAGTTCATTGACGCTTTCAAACAGCTGGCGCTCAATTTTCTGCAAATCGGCATTCTCCGTTCTGAAATAGGAATAAAGCGACTGAAACACTTTTACGCGTAAATACCTTCGATTTACAAGCGCTATCTTCTGTTGCTTACTGCTCACAAGCTACGGTGAATTTGAGCCATTTTCTCAATGCGTTCTTCTGCCATTTCGTTTGCAATTTGGTAGCTGGGTTTCCCTGTCTCGCTTGATTTATTCAATACTTGCTCTGTTGTCTCATAGATACCTTCTGCACTTTGAAATGCACGATCACGGTTGTATCCTTCCAGTTCGCTATAGCAGTTAATCAATCCTCCTGCGTTTATGAGGAAATCGGGTGCGTAGACAATCCCTCTATCCAATAGCATTTTACCGTGTATATCTTCTTTCGCCAACTGATTATTGGCAGCACCAGCAACAATCTGACATTTCAAATTTGGAATCGTCTGATCATTCAAAGTGGCACCAAGTGCACATGGTGCATAAATGTCCATATCAACAGAGGATATAACCTTCGCATCAACAACAGTCACATTTGGATGCTTCTCCAACACCTTTCGAATCTTGTCTTCAAAAATATCAGCGATCATGACCTTGGCTCCCTCTTCCATAAGGTGATCCACCAAATAGCCACCAACATTTCCGGAACCTTGGACCAATACTTTTTTCCCTGCTATGCTGTCATTTCCGTAGGCTTTCTTCGCTGCTGCTTTCATTCCAACATAGACCCCGTAGGCTGTGACTGGTGAAGGATCTCCACCTCCACCCAAGGTCTCAGGAATACCAACCACATGATCTGTTTCCATGTGTATGTACTCCATGTCTTTTGTGGTCATTCCTACATCTTCGGCAGTAATATACTTACCTCCAAGGCTGTCCACAAAACTTCCGAATCGCCTCATTAAAGCTTCGGATTTTAAAGTACGGGAATCGCCAATAATGACCGCCTTGCCGCCACCCAAGTTCAAGCCAGAAATGGCTGCCTTGTAGGACATTCCTCTACTTAATCTTAATACGTCTGTTAATGCTTCCGCTTCAGTGGCATATGACCACATCCTAGTGCCTCCAAGGGCTGGACCAAGCACGGTATTGTGAATGCCAATTATGGCCTTTAAGCCTGTGTATGGATCTTGGCAAAAAACGATCTGTTCGTGCCCCATTTTGTCCATCTGGCTGAGTGGTAATGTAGTTTGAGAATCCACTTTAAACTAATTTTAAAAGAACCGATTTTTTATTTGTCTCTTCTCGATCCGACTACATTTGCGTAGTCTGTTTCGAGCCGCAAATGTATTGGAATTCGCATAGGACGCAAAGGATCATTTTAGGTCACACAGCATGAGGGAATTAGCTTATTTAAACAAACATTTCGCCCGCTATAAATGGCACCTGCTAGGTGGGATTGTATTTGTTGCGATATCAAATACCTTCGCCATTTTCCCTGCTCAGATCATTAGATATGCCATCGATTTTGTTCAAGACTCCTTGATGGTATTCCCGCTTTTTAATGAAGAGAACATTTTAGCCTTTTATAGCAAGATGTTAACGCGGGCCATTTTGCTTTTTTCAGCACTTGTCTTGTTCCTGGCATTGGCAAAAGGCTTCTTTCTGTTCCTGATGCGACAAACGATCATTGTAATGAGTCGCCTGATGGAATACGATCTTAAGAATGATATATTCCAGAAATATGAAGACCTCCACATGGCCTTCTACAAGCAAAACAACACTGGTGACTTGATGAATCGGATCAGCGAAGATGTCAGTCGCGTTAGAATGTATTTAGGCCCTGCTATCATGTACACCATCAACTTGATTGTTCTTTTTGTGATGGTCGTAGTAACCATGTTAAGTGTGAACGCCAAGTTGACCTTATACGTACTAACACCACTGCCCATTCTTTCTATCTTGATCTATTGGGTGAGCCGAAAGATTAATCAGCGAAGCGAGCGAGTGCAACGCAAATTGAGCGATCTCAGCACCTTCGTACAAGAAGCCTTCAGCGGTATTCGTGTGATTAAAGCTTACAATCGCCTTTCGGAGCGAGAATTTGAATTTGCCGAGCATTGTAACGATTACAAAAACACTTCGCTGGAATTAGTAAAAGTCAATGCACTCTTTATGCCTGCAATGATTCTACTCATCGGCCTCTCTACCATACTCACCATATACATTGGAGGATTGCTGACCATCGATGGAAGCATTTCCCCAGGAAACATTGCTGAATTCGTCATCTACGTGAATATGCTGACCTGGCCAGTCGCATCCGTAGGTTGGGTAACATCATTAGTACAGCGTGCAGCTGCGAGTCAAAAGCGCATCAATGAATTCTTGAAAATCGTACCTGAGATACAAAACCCAACACAAGCGCCTTTTGCTACACAGGGAACCTTGGCTTTTAAAAATGTTTCTTTTACGTATCCAGACAGCGGGGTGAAAGCATTAAAAAACATCTCCTTCAAAGTAGAGCAAGGTAAAAGCTTGGCCATTATTGGAACAACCGGTTCTGGTAAATCAACCATTGCGAATCTGCTGTGTCGACTTTATGACGTAGATAAAGGATCGATTTTGATCGATAATCAAGAAATTGACAAAATCAACCTTGATGCATATCGAAACAGTATCGGATACGTCCCTCAAGATGTTTATCTATTTTCCGATACAATCAGTAACAACATTTCTTTCTCCACCACTATTGCAGACACAGATGAAGACGCTGTATTACAAGCGGCTAAAGACGCCCAAGTGTATAGCAACATTATAGAATTCCCGAATGGATTTGAAACACGCGTAGGAGAAAGAGGAATCACTTTGAGTGGAGGACAAAAACAAAGAATTTCTATTGCGCGAGCTATAATAAAACAGCCCAGCATTTTAATTTTTGATGATTGCCTATCTGCAGTTGATACGGAAACCGAAGAGAGAATTCTACAGAATTTGAAACGAATAATGGATAACAGAACGACTATCATTATTAGCCATCGAGTTTCGTCTGTGAAGCATTGCGATGAAATCTTGGTGCTGGATGAGGGAGAAATCCAAGAAAATGGAAGTCACGATGAGCTCATGAAAAAGCGAGGCTCCTATTTCGAAATCCACGAGCAACAGCAGCTAGAAGCAATGAAGGCATAGCCTTCATTCTAATTTCCAATTCTTTGTCAAATCAAATTTTCGCGTAGGTTTGTGTAGGAACGATAACCTGAGGACTGAAAATTGAAGAAGAATGGGAGAAAACGATAGCCGCCAAACGGAGTCAGAAAACGACACGAATAAGGACCGAGATGAGATTTACGCGAATGCCGTAAGAGCTGGAAAACGAACCTATTTCTTTGATGTGCGTGCAACGCGCAATAGCGATTACTACCTCACCATCACCGAAAGCAAAAAGCGATTTCACGATAATGGTTCGGTTACCTACGAGAAACACAAGATTTTCCTCTACAAAGAAGACTTCGAAAAATTCAGCGATGCTTTGGGCGATGCCTTCAAGAAGATTATTGACCTAAACAGCGAACACGATCAAGAAACGGTAGCGAAAATTGAAAATCAATTCACCGATATCAGTTTTGACGAATTGGGTGGTGACTCCAAAGCTAACGACTAAAGATCGAGAATACCTTCCGGCAGATCCATCTTGAGGATCTTATTCTTGGTATCCACCTCCACTACAAATTGATCTACCAGCGGCACGTAAATCTCTTCTCCTTTATACTCCACTTCGAGCAAGGTTTGAGCCGTGGAATCAATCACGGCTAGGATTTCACCAATTTCACCTTTGTGCTGATCCATAATGATGAATCCTTCCAAGTTTAGCTGTCGATCTAAATTCAATTGACTAGACAACTGAAATACAGCCTTGCCTCTCATTAATTCCGCCTCAGCAGCCGATTGAATTCCCGCAAACTTGGCCTTCACCTTACCCTTGTTCAATGGAGCATGACTTTCAATCACGTGCGGAATATACGCTCCTCCCATTTCAACAAAGACAGCCTTGAAATCTGCAAAAAGGGTTTCTATTCCAGCATCTACCTTAATAACAAGGTCGCCCTTTAAGCCATGTGGCTTGACGATGACTCCAATTTCCGAATATTCACTTTTCTTCATAAAAAAACCCCGATAAATATCGGGGTTCCTATTTGTTATATCAAAGGGACTTTTTATCCTTCTTTTGTTTCTTCTGGAGCATCAGTAGTAGGAGTCTCCTCTGCGGCCGGTGCCTCTTCAGTTGGTGCTTCTGCAACTTCAGCCGCTGGAGTTTCTTCAGCAGGTGCAGTTTCCGCTGGAGCTTCTTCAGAAGGTGCTTCGGCAACTTCCGCAGTAGCTTCTTCTGCCGGTGCCTCTTCAGCTGGTGCTTCTTCTATCACAGGAGCGTTAGCTTCAGCAATGGCAGCGGCACGAGCATCATTCTTTTCTTTCTCAGCAGCAAGACGAGCTTTCTCTTCATCTTCCTTCGCTTTCGAAAGCTTGTTCACTTTTTGATCAATGATATTTGCCTTCTCATCCAACCATTTTGCATACTTCGCTTCCATCTGCTCCTCCGTCAATGCCCCTTTAGTTACACCTCTCATAAGGTGTTCCTTCATCAACACTCCTTTATAAGACAATATTGCCTTAGCAGTTTCTGATGGTGACGCACCCACAGAAACCCAATGCACACTGCGATCAAAATCTAAATCGATCGTTGCAGGATTCGTGTTTGGATTGTAAGTACCGAGTTTTTCGATGAAACGACCGTCTCTCTTGGATCGGCTGTCTGCCACTACGATGTGAAAGAAAGGCTTTCCCTTCTTACCGTGGCGCTGGAGTCTAATTCTTGTTGCCATGTTTTGATTTAGTTAATCTGTTCGTTGCTAAAACTGGTTGATTAAAGCGGGTGCAAATGTAGATTTTCTTTTCAATCAGCAATAGCCCAAACACAATTTAATACCTCACCCAACTCCACATTAAAAACATACCCAAATGACAAATAGTTATTCAAACTAATCCAACGAATTTTTATTTTCAATCTCATCCATAAAAAAGCCTTCTTCGTCTAATATTTTAAGTCTTAGAACCAACCCACACACCACCGTATGCGTTCTAGGCAATATCTTCGATGACTTTGTTTAAACATCAAAGTGTTAACTACACACTAACCTACTCTATATGAGAACTTTTACTAAGCTAATCGCAGTTTTAGCTGTTTCTTTCTTTTCGATTAATGCGCTTAACGCCCAGTGCACAAGCACAGTCGATGAATTTACTCAAATTGAAGACTTTGAATCAGGCCTTCAATTACTCAACAATATTTCTGGTGATGACTTCGACTGGACATTAAGCAATACTACTACTGGAACTCCAACTGATAATACAGGACCAACCGCTGCATACCAAGGAGATTATTTCCTTTATACGGAAACATCAAACCCGGTTGGCACCAATGATGTAGCAATTGTAGAGACGGCATGTTTGGATTTTGACAATAATACATCGCCATGGATGAGCTTTTATCTGCATATGTATCAGGGCGCGAATTCAGGATGGAGTCAGGCATCATCTATGGGTCAGCTTGTAGTTCAAGTCACAACGAACCCAACTGCAACTAATCCGACTTGGACGACCTTGTCTGGTGGTAATTTCAACTCTTATAATGTTAATTCTTGGGCACTTTTCACCATAGACCTTAGCTCTTACGCAAATCAGACAATTAAAATCCGATTTAGAGCACAGACAGGAACAACTTCTGGTTTCGCACAACGAAAGGCTTACGGTGATCGCGCTATTGATTCCGTTTATATTTCTGATGGAATGGAAGTGAATAAGATTAGCTGCCCTGGAGCAAATGATGGCTCCATGTACGCTGAGGCTAAGTTCGGTGATGAACCATACAGTTACTCTTGGAATACAGGCGATACTACACAATCAATTTCGGGCTTATCAGCCGGCACCTATACGGTCACCATTACTGATTCATCAAACACTACCAAAGTTTTAGTTAAAACACTCGTGGAACCTTCAGTACCAGATCCGGATGGACTTACAGCCTCTACAAATGCTATTTGTGAAAACTTTAATAATCCAGTTACGCTATCAATCGATTTTGTAGAAGGTGATTCTATTTACACCACAACCACAGCTATAGCTGGAGATACAGGAAGTCAAAACACAGTGGGTTCGGCTAATAACTGGAATATCAATGGCACATTACCACTTGCAGCAGACAGTGCTACATTTACATTCTATTATAGAGGTGACATGGAAGCTGCCGCTGAATACGTTTCCATATCATCTGAAAACGGAACAACTCTTGGGCAATCTGAACCGGCAGGCGGACAGTGCCAAGGAAGTTTCAGCAGCAATTCATTCAATGTTTCACCTGATTCAATAAACGCTTGGACGAGTGATGGATCAATGACCTTCACAGGTACACCAACGGGTATGACCCGATATTGTAATGCAGGTGGTGGAAATTATTTTTCGTGGCGCGCTTACATCACCATTTCATATCCAGTTTCTCAAAGTATTCCGTATTGGTTTACTTCGGCATGTGATTCGGTTGTAGCCAATGCTGTTGATTCTGGCTACACAGTAAATGTATTGCCAACCACAACCACTACGTATTATGTTCGTTTTTACAATCCTTCCTGTGACCTATGGGGCGATTGTGATTCAATTACGGTTACAGTAAATACCCAGCCTACTGTGGTGGTTACGCCATCCTCGGCTGCATATTGTGGAAGTAGTGCAGCAACGCTAGTTGCTAGTGGAGCAAACACATATACATGGCTATCACCAACAACTGGATTAAATACCTCTTCAGGAGCAACAGTTCAAGCTAGTCCAGCCACAACCACTACCTATAACGTAAGAGGTGAGAGTGCTGCAGGTTGCGCTGACACAGCAAGTGTAACCGTAACCGTTACCTCGGGCCCATCTGCTTCTATTACAGGAACAAATGTGACTTGTAATGGCGGCAACAATGGTGCTGCTGCTGCCTCAGTAACAGGCGGCACAGGTTCAATTAACTATTCGTGGAATACGGGTGCAACATCGTCAAGCATTACAGGTTTGACCGCTGGCATCTACACGGTCACCGTTTCTGATGGTTCCAGTTGCACGGATGCAGAAACGATAACCATCACCGAGCCAAGTGCAATCGTAATTAACATTGCCACTAATAACACATGTAATGGATCTTCCAATGGATCAGCTACTGCATTCGCAAATGGCGGAACAGGAACTAAAACTTTTCTATGGTCAACAGGTTCAACTTCGAACTTTATTTTCGGATTAGCAGCAGGAACATATACTGTCACAGTGACTGATGGCAATGGCTGTACAAATACGGAGAACGCGGTTATCACTCAACCATCATCACCTTTAACTGTATCCAGCACCTCTATAACAAACGTGCTTTGTTTCGGTGAAAACACTGGATCCGTTACCGCTGCTGGCGCGGGCGGAACTCCAACATATACCTACTCCTGGTCCAACGGAGCCACAGGTGCAACTGCATCAGGTTTAACTGCAGGAAATTATACCGTTACTGTTTTGGATGCTGCAAATTGCTTCACTGGAGCTATATATACGGTTACTCAACCTTCTTCAGCCGTTAGTGTTTCGATTACATCATCTACCAACATTACTTGTAACGGTGGAAATGACGGAGCAGCAACGGCAAGCGGAACCGGAGGCACAGGAACCAAAACATACGTATGGAGTACAGGGGCAACCACTGCTACTGCATCAGGATTAACCGCTGGAACGTATACCGTTACTACAACCGATGCAAACGGCTGTGCGGATACGGATGACGTTACCCTCACCGAGCCAAATGCGGTTTCGGCAACATTCACCACATCGAATGTAAGTTGTAACGGTGGCAACGATGGTTCTGCCACAGCCTCAGGAACAGGTGGTTCTGGAACGTATTCAAGTTTTGCTTGGACCACGGGTTCTACTTCAGCAACGGCAACAGGATTAACCGCAGGAACTTATACAGTGACTGTAACTGATAATAATGGTTGTACAGGAACCGCATCAACAACAATTACTCATCCTACGGCCTTATCGGTGTCTGCAACAGCATCAAACGTGAGCTGTTTTGGTGGATCTACTGGTTCTGCTGCCGCATCAGCTTCTGGAGGAACATCAGGTTACACCTATTCATGGAGTAATAGCGGAAGTGGAGCAACAATTACCGGTTTGACTGCTGGAACATACACTGTTACCGCAACTGATGCTAATGGTTGTACAGAAACAGACGCAGTTACAATTACGCAACCCACCTTATTAGTAGCATCCATTGGAACTCCAACCAATGTAAGTTGTAATGGTGGTAATGATGGTGCTGCAACCGCTTCTGCCTCGGGTGGAACTACCTCTTACTCTTATGCTTGGTCTGGAGGGGGTG
>Ga0181601_10000264_pt1 | contig 41927 bp, 35 predicted proteins | sample 041ome_8_FD_133020 | JGI IMG/M metagenome (GOLD analysis project Ga0181601, IMG submission 133020) | Coastal salt marsh microbial communities from the Groves Creek Marsh, Skidaway Island, Georgia - 041407BS metaG (megahit assembly) | ecosystem: Environmental > Aquatic > Marine > Intertidal zone... | reverse complement strand
AGTCAGTGGTGCCAGCGGCAGGTGTCTTTCCGCTTCGAAGAGGTCGGCTAGTTTGTGTTCGCTACGACTCTTAAGGGGGCCGTGATACAGCGCATGCTGCTGGCCTGGCTGTAAAGAAAATACGAAGGGTGTCAGCTCGTTCAGCGTGAAGGCGGCGAGGACGTGCCATACCTCTTCGCGTGTCAGCAGGTGGTGGTGGCTATACCGTTCCTCGTTTGGGCACCATATGATGGCGCCGTTTTTCAGGATCAACGGTAGGGTGAAGTGATGATCCTTTATGGGTGCAGCAGCCGCTTGGAGCGTGCGCCCGGTGGCCACGGTGTACCGGATCTCTCTCTGCCGCATCATCGCAAGCGTGTCTGCGGTATAGGGCGAGATTTTCGATGACTTGTCGAGCAATGTGCCGTCGAGATCAAAAACAACGAGCGTCATAGTATTGCCTCTGATCCGACGGAAATTTCCATAGTGCCGGTACTGCTTAGTGCTCGGTCACCACGAGATCCGAGGCCAGCGAGTCGCGGATTGGTTGAGGTACCTCATATCGTTCCACCGGGTAGCTCGGATGATCGACACCTGCGAAGAGCGGCGCACCGTCTTTGAGCGCATTGATCTGCTCGGGCGTGACTTCGAAACGCATGAAATGTACCGAGGCCGTTTTATCGGCGGTGGTTCTGTCGAGATCCTCATCGGCAATCGGCAAGATACGATCCAGCTCGCCAACTTGCAGCCACACTTGATCCTCGATTCCGATCATCTCGCCGAGGCGGATGGCACGTTGCGCGGGATCGGGGATCTCGATCATGAAAGTGGCCTTCCAGTTGTGACCGTCTGGTATCAGCGGGTTGTAGGCGCTGAGTTCCTCTTCAATACCTTCTGCTTCGAATACGCGCTCAATGCGCAGCATTTCCTGAATCTGGTAACGGATGGTTTTCTCGTCTTCAAAGTAAAGCCGGGCGTGCTCGCCCAACGCGAGTTGACGATTTTTCTTGTGGGCCATGACTTCAGCTCGGAAGTCGGCGCGCTTCGTGGCGTATTCCTCAAGGCTCCACAAATCATCTCGGGTCAGATGTGTTGTCATGTTCGATTCCTCGGGTTCTGGTTGTTCAATACGATAGTTTAGGGGATTAGAGGCCATAGGCTTCACGCAGCAGCGTCATCGGGTGCTCGGCTTTGCTGACCTTCTCTGACAGGTGCGCAATGTGCTCGCCCGCCATAGGGCAGTCACTGATGAAGCGATCCGGCGCCTGCTCATCAACCTTACGCACCGTCGGTCTGGCAATCTTGACAGACTTGTCTCGCGTTTCTTTCTTCACCGCGTAGGTGCCATCGTGGCCGGAGCATCGTTCGTAGGCAGTGACCTCGCTCTCGTTGATCAGATTCAACACATCACGTGTTTTGAGGCCGATATTCTGCACGCGCTGATGGCAAGCGACCTGATAAGCCACATTGCCCAGCGCTGATTGAAACTCCGTTTTCAGTGCATCCCCTTTATGCCGAGCCCAGAGGTATTCAAAAGGATCGTAGAAGGCCTTTTGTACTTTTATGACGTCGGGGTCATCGGGATACATCAGCGGCAGCTCTTGTTTGTACATCAATACGCAAGAGGGGATGGGAGCAGTGAGGTCGTACCCTTCGTCCACCAACTTAGCGAGCACTGGAATGTTGGCCTGCTTCAGGGCATCCACGCTGTCTAAATCGCCGAGTTCCAGCTTAGGCATGCCGCAACACTTCTCCTTCGGCACGATGTCAATGTGTATGCCGTTGTGCTGGAACACTTTGACGAAATCTTCACCCACCTCGGGGCTGTTGTAATTGCCATAGCAGGTGGCATAGAGCGCAACCTTGCCTGTCGTGGCGCCGACTGGTGTCGGCTCCTGAGCCTGCAGCAGCGGCTTGACGCGCTTACGCAGCGTCTTGCTGTGCAGTTTAGGTAAGGGCGCGTCGTGATGAATGTCCAGACCTGCCGATAGTGCTTTTCTAAACACGCCGGTGTTATTGAGTGCATTAACCGTGATGTCCACTAGTGGAATCGATGTCGTCGATAGCAACCGATCTGTGCTGGTCAAGGTGCGGTCGCGCAGTGACGCGCCTCGCTCTTTGAAACGCTGCGCCTTGGCGCGGAGCATCAAATGCGGAAAGTCGACATTAAATTCATGCGGTGGCACGTAGGGGCATTTGGTCAAATAGCACAGGTCGCACAGATAGCACTGCTCGGCGACCTTGTCGTAGTCGGCCTTGTCGACACCGTCTACCTCCATGGTTTCTGACTCGTCAATGAGATCAAATAGCGTCGGGAAGGCGTCGCACAGACTGACACAACGTCTGCAACCGTGACACACGTCAAACACCCGCTCGAGTTCATCGTTCAGCGAAGATTTGTTCCAAAAGTCCTCACTCTTCCAATCCAGCGGGTGGCGAGTGGGTGCATCAATACTGCCTTCTCTCATAGCGCTCAGTGCTCTTGAATCGGATGATGGCTTCGGCTTACTGACTTCATCGTCACAGAACCGCGGTGTCGCGATCGCGTAAGGGAAGCGGAAAAAACAAGGGGAGCATAATGGCTCCCCTGGGTACTGCTAGCAGCTCGGGAGCTGGTGATCAGCTGTCGAGGTTGTCCAGGGCTTTCTGGAAGCGGTTGGCGTGGCTACGCTCAGCCTTTGCCAGCGTCTCGAACCAATCGGCGATCTCATCAAAGCCTTCATCACGCGCAGCCTTGGCCATACCGGGGTACATGTCGGTGTACTCGTGGGTTTCGCCGGCGATCGACGCTTCGAGGTTTTTCTTGGTATCGCCCATGGGCAGGCCGGTCGCGGGATCACCCACAGCCTCGAGATACTCCAGGTGGCCGTGCGCATGGCCCGTTTCACCTTCTGCGGTGGAACGGAATACAGCGGCGACGTCGTTGTAGCCTTCTACATCTGCCTTTGAGGCGAAGTAGAGATAGCGTCGGTTAGCCTGAGACTCGCCTGCAAAAGCGTCTTTCAGGTTCTGCTCGGTGGCACTGCCTTTCAGTTCCATTTAATCATCCTCTCGTTGCTGTCATTAACAATGGTGCGGTGGCGACTGCCTCTGCACAGTGGTCGACGTAATATACCGACCTTAGCGAATATTGGCTTACTGAAAAATTAAAAAAAACTGATCGGAAAAACCGATTGAGCTAAGCTTGGGTTTTGGGCCCACAGTCCATCGACGAGAACCTAGGGGAGCAGCGGTGCGGTGGGGCTAACAAGTGTGGCGCCCGCAGGGATTGAGCAAGCCGATTTTCACAGCATTTTTCCGGAAACCATGAGATCAGAGTGGTATGCGTCAACCTACACTCAAGCAACTTCGTTACCTATGTGCCGTGGCCGAGCATCAGCACTTTGGGCACGCGGCGAATGCTTGTCACGTCAGTCAAAGCACGCTCAGCGCCGGCATTCTGGAGTTGGAAGAATCGCTGGGCGTGAGCTTGGTCGAGCGGAACAACCGCAAAGTGTTTCTCACTTCTTTGGGGGAGGAGGTGGTGACCCGGGCCAGAGATCTGCTGGTCAGTGTGGAGGACATCGTGTCCCTGTGTGCGGGCGCCGGCGCGCCGTTTCAGGGCAAGATGCGCATGGGGGTCATTCCTACCGTGGCGCCCTATCTGCTGCCCGAGATGCTCAGCCAAATCAGAGCGCGCCATCCGGCTTTCAAGCTTTTTATTCGTGAGGATCTCAGCCAGCCGCTGGTCGACAGTTTGCTGGCGGGAGAACTCGACATGCTGTTACTTGCGCTACCCTTTCCTGCCGAACAGGTTGAGACCATGCCGCTGTTTGATGATGAGTTTCTGTTGGCGTGCGCCACGTCTCATCCCCTTGCCAGCCGGGAGACCTTGCGAAGCGCGGACTTGCGTGGGGAGTCATTACTGCTGCTCGAGGAGGGGCACTGTCTGCGAGATCATGCTTTGGAGGCGTGCAAGCTGAGGGATACTCAGATTTCGGTGCCTTATCAAGCCACCAGCCTCGCCACGATTGTGCAGATGGTCGCTAATGAAATTGGCGTCACCTTGTTACCGCGCATGGCGGTAGACGCCAATATTGTGGGTGCCGCACCGCTTACGGTCAGAGCCTTTGACCAAAGCAACGTGACGCGTCAGATCGGCTTGATGTGGCGCAAGAAAACGCCGCGCCGGGTCGAATTTCGCCAGTTGGGCGAGCTCATCGCAGGTCTTCTGGACGCGTGAGGCGATAAGCGATGTTATCGGCGCCGGCCTTTCCCTTTGTGCTCGCCGCTGTGCTGGGTTCGAAAGGTGCGGGCCTTCGGTTCAACGATGCGATGCCGTTTCGGCGGCTGTCTCGCAGGGATGAGATGTTTGGCGCCGTTGCCGATGAGATCGCGCCGCCCCATTTGCTTTAGCGCTTTGCGCAGTAGCGGCCAGTTATCGGGGTCGTGGTATCTCAAAAACGCTTTGTGTAATCGCCTCTGGCTCAGGCGCTTCACCGTGCCGAGTTTTTCGCTGTGCCGACGAACGCGCTGCAGCGGATTGAACCCCGTGTGGTACATCGCTGTGGCCGTCGCCATGGGGGAGGGGTAGAACGTTTGTACTTGATCGGCGCGGAATCGATGTTGCTTCAGCCACAGCGCAAGTGACACCATATCTTCGTCAGTTGTGCCGGGATGGGCGGCGATGAAGTAGGGAATCAGATATTGTTTTTTCCCTGCTTCTTTTGAATAACGCTCAAACATTTCGGCAAAACGGTCATAGCTACCGATGCCCGGCTTCATCATTTTAGAGAGTGGGCCCGATTCAGTGTGCTCGGGGGCGATCTTGAGGTACCCGCCCACATGGTGTGTGACCAGCTCGCGAACGTACTCGGGGCTTTCCACAGCAAGGTCGTAGCGAAGTCCAGAGGCGATCAACACTTTTTTCACGCCCTCTGTCTCTCTGGCTTTGCGGTACAGCTCAATCAGAGGGGTGTGGTCGGTATTCAGGTTTTTGCATATGCCGGGGTAGACACAGCTGAGCTTACGGCAGGCCGCTTCGGTTTCTTTGTCTTTGCAAGCCAGTCGCCACATGTTGGCCGTTGGGCCACCGAGGTCTGAAATAACTCCCGTGAAGGCTGGGCTGGTGTCTCTAATGCGCTCTACCTCTCTCAGGATAGAGTCCTCCGAACGGCTCTGGATAATGCGCCCCTCGTGTTCGGTAATTGAGCAAAAGGTGCAGCCGCCGAAGCAGCCGCGCATGATGTTCACCGAGTGTTGGATCATCTCCATTGCGGGCACTGCGGCGTTACCGTAAGCCGGGTGTGGCAATCGTTGGTAAGGCAGCTCAAATACCCAGTCCAGTTCTTCTGTCTCCAGAGGGATGGGTGGCGCGTTCAGCCAGACGTCGCGGTCGCCATGCGCTTGCACCAATGGCAGGGCGTTATGGGGGTTTGTTTCCTTGTGAAAAACCCGAGACGCGTGGGCGTACAGCACAGGATCTTCGGTAACGGCCTCGGCGGATGGCAGTCGGATGGCATGCGTGTCAGCTTTGGGACTCGCAAGCAAGCGAACGGGCTCAGATTCCGAAGCCGCGGTCTGGGCATCCGAGCAGGGCTCGGGTTCCATGCCGTCATAGGGGTTGGGGTGGGCATCGACCGCGCCCGGCCGATCAACCGATGTGGAATCAATCAGTATGCGATCAGACGGCAGGGATGTCGTGACATAGGCGGTTCCGCGAATATCGCTCAATGCGCCCACCGGCTCTCCGGCTGCCAGCCGGTGCGCGACTTCCACGATGGCGCGCTCAGCGTTGCCGAATAGCAATAAATCGGCGCGGCTGTCGAGCAGTACCGAGCGCCTGACGCGATCGCTCCAATAATCGTAATGCGCGATGCGCCTCAAACTTGCTTCGATGCCGCCGATAATGATCGGCACGGTTTTGTATGCCTCTCTCAGGCGTTGGCTGTAAACCGTCACCGCACGATCTGGTCTCTGGCCGGCGACGTTGCCGGGCGTGTAGGCGTCATCGTTGCGCTTTTTTCGGTCGGCAGTGTAGTGGTTGATCATAGAATCCATGTTGCCGGCTGTGACACCGAAGAATAGATTCGGGCGGCCCAGTGCGCGGAATGACTCTGCCGACTGCCAATCGGGTTGGGCGATCATGCCAACTCGAAAGCCCTGAGCTTCCAATACCCTGCCAATCACGGCCATGCCAAAGCTGGGGTGATCAACGTAGCCGTCACCCGAGACAATGATGATGTCGCAGCTATCCCAACCCAGTTCAGTCATTTCCTCTCGTGACATCGGCAGCCAAGGAGCTGGGCCGAAGCATTCGGCCCAGAACTTGCGATAGTCAAAAAGCGGTGTGGGATTCGTTTTCATTGTCGCTCTGCTCGCTCGCGGACGTCGGAGGGCACATCGAGACCTGCTCCACAGTGCCGGCAGAACTGGGCGTCGAGATGGTGCCCGTGTTTTGCGCAGACTGGACAGTTCCAGGGCAGCGTGGGTTGCGGGTCGCGTTGCTCATTGATGCGCTCCCAGAGCTTGCGGGTAATGATGGCTGTGGGTACCGCAATAATGGAGTATCCGACCAGCATGCCAAACCCGGCAACGAACCGCCCCGCCGGAGTCTGGGGCACCAGATCGCCATACCCGACCGTGGTGATGGTGACGACGGCCCAATAAATGCTGACGGGAATGCTGACAAATCCGTGTTGTGGTCCCTCTATGACATAGATGACACAGGCGAACACCACTACCACCAGCATAACGAGGACCAGGAAGACAAAAATGGAGCGGGAGGTGCTGCGCAGCACAGCCAGAATCTCGTTCAGCTCCGCGAACAGGGCGACCAACCGAAATATCCGGAATATGCGCAGCACCCGGAGCAGGCGGATCACAACCAGGGGCGCCGCATCGGGATACAGAAACGCGATATAAGTCGGAATAATGGCCAGCAGGTCGATGATGCCCCAAAAGCTGAATAGGTAAGCTCGACGGTTATGCGTACACCAGATCCGAACGCCGTATTCCAGAGTGAAGATGAGCGTAAAAAACACTTCGGTGTACCAGAAGCCAGCGCCCACGCTCTCGTTCAGCTCGGGCACGGAGTCGAGCACGACGATAAGCACGCTGACCAAAATCAGGCCAATCAAGGCTATGTCAAACCGTCGTCCCGCCAGCGTGCCGGTACCGAAAATAATGACCTCTAAGCGGCCACGCAGATCAAGGTCTGATGTCGCCGCGGCATTGCTCACTGTGTGAGGGTTGGTCATGGCAGCAGCTTGCTCAGGTTTTGCCACACGCTCTCAAGAATGATCGGTTGAGCGACAGCCGTCGGGTGAATACCGTCGCCCTGCATGAGTGCCGCCTCCAGTGCGACGTCTTTGAGGGGAAAATCACCTAACACAGCTTGGCTGCCCTCGATCGCATTCTGAAAGCTGGCGCGAAAGGCGTCGGTGTAGAACTTGCCAAAGTTGGGTGGTATCTCCATCGGTAAGAGCAGCACCTGAGCCTCGGACTCCTCGGACAGTGTGATCATGTCGTGCAGATTGCTTTGCAGTTGACCGATCGGGTAGCCGCGCAACCCATCGTTACCGCCCAGCTCGATGATCACAATGCCAGGTTGGTGGGTCTCCAGAAGCGCCGGCAGGCGACGCAATCCGCCCGCTGAGGTTTCGCCTGATATACTCGCGTTCACAACGGTATAGGGTAGGCGCTCTTGTTCGATGCGAGCGGCAAGAAGTGTTACCCAGCCCTCTTCAAGGTTTATTCCGTAGGCGGCACTGATGCTGTCACCGAGCACGACGATCGAGCTCTTGTCTGAGGACGCATTGGCTAACCCTGATGCGGAAAGCAACAGAAATCCAACCCACGTCAAAGTTCGTAATCGTCGGGCGAGGACCCGCAGTATGATCACAGTCAGTCAACTCCTTAAAACCGTTCCGACCGCCGACGGTGATCTCGACATCCTGCGAGGGATTGATCTCGAGATCGCAGCGGGGACATCCGCAGCGATCGTCGGTGCTTCCGGGTCGGGTAAGTCTACCTTGCTGGGACTACTGGCGGGCATGGATGTGGCAACCGCGGGTGAAATTTGGCTCGATGGGGAGCGCCTGAGCGATCTCGATGAGAACCAGCGAGCCCGTTTGCGAGCCGACAAGGTTGGCTTCGTTTTTCAAAGCTTTCAGTTATTACCGGCGCTGACCGCGCGCGAGAACGTCATGCTGCCACTGGAGCTTGCGGGCGTGACCAACGCGGGCCAGATCGCCGAGCGCTACTTGTGCGATGTCGGGCTGGAAAGTCGGCTGGAGCACTATCCCACGACCCTCTCAGGCGGTGAGCAACAACGCGTTGCCATTGCCCGGGCGTTTGCGCGACAGCCCCGCATTTTGTTCGCTGACGAGCCGACGGGTAATTTAGATACCCGAACCGGAGAGCGGGTGATTGAGCTGCTGTTTGAATTGAACGACCGCGCGGATACGACTCTGGTGTTAGTCACTCACGATGAGCGGTTGGCGCAACGCTGCGATAAGCGCTTCTCAATGACTGCCGGTGAGCTGCAGTCGCTGTGAGTCTGACCCCCACAACCGGCACAGCCTCCAGCAGCGGCTCACTGAGTTGGCGGCTGCTCGCCAGAGAGTGGCGCAGCGGTGAACTGGGGATTTTACTTGCGGCACTGGTGTTGGCGGTGTCCGTTGTGGTGGGTGTCAGCAGCTTTGTCGACAGGCTCCAGTCCGCGCTTTTGTCAGAGAGTGCCCGATTTCTAGCTGCCGACATGGTGGTCGTCAGCCGCACGCCGATTCCTGAAGAATGGATTGACCAAGCTGAGCAAATGACACTGGAAACGTCATTGGGCGTGGGTTTCCCTTCGATGGCGGTTGCCGACGTTGACCATATGGCGCTGGTGTCGGTAAAGGCGGTTTCAGCAGGCTATCCTTTGCGTGGAGAATTGCTGTGGTCTGATGAAGCCTATGGCGACATCCTGCGCCACGGGGCCATCCCGGAACAGGGTGAGGTGTGGCTCGCTCCACGTCTGTTTGCGCTGCTGGGGCTGACGACGGGTGACACGCTCATGGTCGGTGAGGCGAGTTTGACCGTGACCGGGGCCGTGCGGGGTGAACCCGACGCCACCACCGCGGTGTTCGGCTTCGGGCCTCGCCTACTCATGAACACATTGGATATTCCATCTACTGGTGTGGTTCAGCCGGGGAGTCGGGTGGGTTACCGATTGTTGCTCAGCGGAAACCGTGACCGCGTCAGTGAATATGAGGCGTGGGTATCACCCCTGTTGAGTCAAGGGCAGCGGTTGGACTCGGTTGAAGGGTCGCAACCCCGAATCGGTGACACCCTCGACCGGGCGAGAGGCTTTCTCTTGTTGGCGGGGAGTCTGGCGGTGGTACTTGCCGCGGCGGCCATTACCCTGGCGAGTCGCCGCTTTGGCGAGCGGCATACGCAATACGTTGCGATTCTTAAAAGTCTCGGTGCTCAGTCACATGATATTTCACGGCTCTATGCCACCAGCCTCGGTCTTATGGGTGCGGCTGGCACGGCGATGGGGTGCCTGCTCGGCTGGATATTGCAGGAGGCCTTTATCAGGTTGTTAGGCAGTTTGCTGCCGGTTACACCGGGCGCGGCGGGGGTTGAGCCCGTGCTGATTGGTGCTGTGACGGCGATGGTTTGCATCCTGTTTTTCGCGTGGCCGCCCCTGCGTCGGCTCGGCGAAGCTTCTCCACTGCGGGTTTTGCGCGCCGATATCGGTATGCATGAGGCTCAGCGGCCGCAGGACTTTCTTTTCGGCGGGCTCTCCATCATCGGTCTGATGTGGTGGTACAGCGGCAGTGTGGCCGTTACGCTGGCGGTTGTCTCCGGGCTGGCCGTGGTCATGGGGCTTGGCTTTTTGGCGGCTCGCGGCTTGTTGTCGGGTGGCAGGCGGGTGGGCGGTTTTGCCGGCAGTATCTGGCGGGTAGCACTGGCCGGCTTGCAGCGCCGGGGTCGAGCTAATGCGTTGCAGATGGTCATTTTCGCTATGGCGATCATGCTTATGTTGTTGCTGTCTGTAGTGCGCTCATCATTGATCGGTCAGTGGCAGGCGCAGTTGCCCGCTGATGCCCCGAATCACTTCTTGCTGAACCTGGCTCCTGAAGAACGGCCGGTTCTTGAGCAGTTCTTCACTCAGCGCGGGGTCGCCACAGAGACGCTTTATCCAATGACCAGAGGCCGGATTTTCAGTGTCAACGCAGAGACCCTGCCCGAGTGGGAAGAGGCCGAGGGAGAAGACGCACCGCGGCAGCGCGAGGCGAATTTCACCTGGTCTGATGAGCTGCCGACCGGCAATGTGTTGGTAGCTGGCGACTGGTGGGAACCAGAGGATACGACTTCGTGGGTGTCGTTGGAGGAGGATTTCGCTGCCGGCATCGGTGCAAGTGTGGGTGATCGGCTGTCGATGCGCATCGGTGCAGACACATTTGATGCGGAAGTCCGCAGTATCCGCAAAGTTGACTGGCAGTCGATGCGACCTAATTTCTTTGTCGTTTTCCCTCGCGCGGTGCTCGAGCGCTATCCCGGGATGTACATGACAAGTTTCCGGCTTCTGCCGACACAAAAACCATTGCTCAATGAGTTGGTTCGCGAGCTCCCGACGGTCACAGTGATCGAGCTCGATATTGTGATTAAAGAGATGCGCAGCGTAGTCGACCAGGTGGCCAGAGCGCTTGAGTTGGTGCTCGCTGTGATTCTTGTGGCGGGATCACTGGTGCTGATTTCTGGTGTGCGCTCCAGTCTTGACGCGCGCCTCAAGGAAAGTGCGCTGATGCGCGCCTTGGGTGCCCGGCAGCGTCTTGTGCTCGGTACGCTCTGGATCGAATTTTTGGTGCTCGGTGGGTTGGCCGGAGCGCTGGCCAGTGTGGGCGCTGAGGTCGCGGCCTGGGGTTTACAGACCCGCGTGTTTGACATGAACTGGGCGCCTACGGTGACGATGTGGTGGTTGGGTCCGACGGTGGGCGCGGTGATTGTTGGCGCGCTTGGAGTCTGGTCTTGCCGTCGCGTGGTGCGCGTCCCACCGATCCAGCTCTTGCGCGAGGTCTGAGCGCCGGCGTCGGAGACCCACCGGCGCGCAAACCGACAATCAGCCCAGTAGATGGGCGACGGCGTCCCGCTCCTCGGTCAGCTCCCGTGCGGTGGCGTCCATTTTGTCTCGGCTGAAGGCCGAGATTTCCAAGTCCTGCACAATCTGCCACCGCCCGTTAGCGCAGCGGCAAGGGAAGGAGTAGATCAATCCGGGCTCTATCCCATAGGAACCGTCAGAAATGACACCCATGGAGACCCAGTCATTGTCGGCAGTCCCCAGCGCCCAACTGCGCATGTGATCGACGGCGGCATTGGCGGCAGAAGCGGCCGAGGAGGCGCCACGGGCTTCAATGATGGCCGCACCCCGCTGCTGAACGGTGGGGATGAACTCGTTGCCATACCAATCCATATCGAGTTCAGTCATTGCAGAGGCGCCCCTTACCAGCGCGTGATGCAGGTCGGGGTATTGAGTTGCAGAGTGATTGCCCCAAATGGTCATCTGACGGATGTCATTGACGGTAGTGCCGGTTTTCTGGGCAAGCTGCGTTTTGGCGCGGTTGTGATCGAGTCGCGTCATTGCTGTGAACTGCGCCGGATCAATGTCAGGCGCATTGCGTTGGGTAATCAACGCGTTTGTGTTCGCTGGATTGCCGACGACCAGCACCTTGATGTCGCGACTGGCGACGTCATTAATGGCCTTGCCTTGGACGCCAAAGATCGCAGCATTCGCCTCGAGCAGGTCTTTTCGCTCCATACCCGGTCCGCGCGGTCTAGCACCCACCAGCAACGCGAAGTCACTGTCTTTGAAAGCCACTTCTGGATCATCGGTACAGGTCACCCCTGCAAGCAGAGGGAACGCACAATCGTCGAGCTCCATCTTCACTCCGTTTAGCGCGTCCATCGCAGGCGTGATGTCCAGCAATTGCAAAATGACGGGTTGCTCCTCGCCCAGCATCGAGCCAGAGGCGATGCGAAAGAGCAGGGCGTAACCGATCTGCCCAGCGGCTCCGGTAACTGTGACGCGAACGGGTGCTTTCATAGACGGCTTCCTCTAAGACGGTTCCGATAACGGGGGAGTTTTAAGCGGTCGGGATTGTCCTGTTAGCAGACTCAAAACACAAGTCTGCACCGGATGCCTCGCTCCCACATCCTGATATCTGCGCAGGCAAATCGGCAAACAAGCGCCACAGAGGGTCGTCGCCCATCGGCCTTGATGCTTTTGCTTGTCTTCGTGGTGTCTCCTATCATCCGCATTTGGTAAATAGACCCACGACGGCAATCGCTGTGACAGAACCCAGCCCTTTGAAAAGCGACGACAGTTCACCAAGAGAGCGTGTCATCGGCACGCCAGCGACGGCTGGCCGAGATACGCGCCGGCAGCGGCTAGAGTTCAATAAGCTGCGCAAGCGATTGCGCCGCCAAGTTGGCAAGGCGATTGCCGACTTCGACATGATTGAATCAGGTGATCGGGTGATGGCTTGCATCTCGGGCGGCAAAGACTCTCACGCCATGCTCGAGTTACTGATCGCCTTGAGAGCCAGTGCGCCGGTCGATTTTGAAATCATTGCAGTCACATTGGATCAAAAGCAGCCCGGCTATCCCGAGGACGTACTGCCGACCTACCTTGAAACGCTGGGTGTTCCCTACTACATCTTAGAGCGCGATACCTATAGCGTGGTCCGGTCTGTGATTCCTGAGGGAAAAACCACCTGTGGACTCTGCTCACGCTTGAGACGCGGCACCCTTTATGGTTTCGCCGAGCAAATTGGCGCAAGCAAAATTGCTTTGGGCCATCATCGCGATGACATCGTCGAGACGGCGTTCCTGAATATGTTCTTCGGCGGCAAATTGAAAGCGATGCCTGCCAAGCTTAAAAGCGACGATGGCCGCCACATCGTGATTCGACCGCTGGCTTACTGTCAGGAAGTGGATCTTGAGCGGTATGCGGAGGCCATGCGATTCCCAATTATTCCCTGCAATCTATGTGGTACTCAGGACAATCTTCAGCGTCAGGAAATCAAGCAGATGTTGAGGCAGTGGGAAAAGCAGTATCCCGGGCGCACAGAAACCATCTTCCGGTCGCTGGGGAATGTGGCGCCCTCGCACCTGATGGACAGGGATTTATTTGACTTCGCCAGCCTTAATGTCGAGGTAGACAGCGAACTCAATCTGCCAGACATCCGTGTCGTGAATCTTTAATGCAGCTATTGGCCGCTAATCAGGTCGCAATAGAACGGGGCGAGCGGAGGCTCCTTGCGGGGGTGGATCTGTCGGTCTCTTCCGGAGACATATGGCAGCTGGTGGGTGCTAACGGCGTGGGCAAGACCAGTTTGCTGCGCGCTGTCGGTGGGTTAGCGCGGCTGGGGGTGGCGGGTGAGATTACACGCCACGGGACAATGCTGTATCTGGGCCATCACGCCGCGCTAAAACGCAACCTGAGCGCGCTGGATAACCTGCGATTTCATCCCGCGTGCGACGTGATCTGTTCGGACGAAGACATTATCAGCGCCTTGGCCGCCGTCGCGCTCGCAGGCTATGAAGACCGGCCAATCGGGGCGTTGTCGGCAGGGCAGCAGCGTCGCGTCGCGTTGGCGCGGCTAGTCTTGAGTTCAGCATCGCTGTGGTTGTTGGACGAGCCCTTCACGGCGCTGGATGTCGACGGTTGCGCGTGGCTCGAGGAGCGAATCAAACAGCATGTCGCCGCAGAGGGAGCGGTGATCTTCACCAGTCATCAACCGAGTCGGTTTGGTGAGCTACAGCAAAACCTCGATTTGGCAGCCTATGTCGTCTGAAGTGGCCTCTCTGTCAATCTGGGGGGCTTTTGCCCGGCAGTTCATGCGGCATTGCAAATCATTAGTCGGCAGCCCCGCAGACGCCATCAATCCACTACTGTTCTTTTTTATGGTGGTCACGCTCTTTCCCCTTGGACTGGGCCCAGACCCCCAGCGCCTTGCCGGTATGGCGCCCGGGATTCTGTGGGTGGTGGCATTGCTGTCGAGTTTAATGGTAAGCGCGAAACTGTTTGCTTCTGACTATGAAGACGGAAGCTTGGAACAGCTTGCCATGGCACCGTATCCACTGGCGGTGTTGGTGATGGGTGAAGTGGCCGCTCACTGGATTGCGACCGGGGTACTGCTGGCACTCGTGTCGCCAGTATTTGCGACCATGCTGGGTTTATCGAGCGCAGCGTTGCCGACCCTGGTTGCCAGTCTCATGCTGGGCACACTATCTCTGACTTTGATCGGTGCTGTGGGGAGCGCCCTGACTGTGAGCATTCGCAGAGGGGGGTTGTTGCTCTCGCTCCTCATTATTCCGCTTAATGTGCCTGTGCTGATCTTTGGGACGACCGCAGTGTCTGAGGCGGTGATTGACGGGAATACCGTGAGTTGGTTGGCGTTGTTAGGCGGGTTGGCGCTGGGGTCTCTGGCACTGCTTCCATTGGCAATCGGCGCTGCGCTGCGCGTTTCGCTCGACAATTAAATAAACCCCTCGAGGGCGCATTAGAATCAGGGCGTCGCTGCGTCACGACAAGTGGTTAGGCGCTATACTAGGGGCTATGTGGACCATCATTCACAAAATGGGGTCGCCCCCATGGTTCTTCCGGATTAGCGGCGTATTAGTCAGGTGGTTGCTGCCGATTACCGTGATGCTACTGGTTTGCGGGGCGCTATGGGGCTTGCTGGTGGCGCCCCCGGACTTTCGCCAGGGTAACTCCTACCGAATCATATACATCCATGTCCCCTCGGCGGTGGTCGCGCTAGCCGGCTACTACGTGATGGCCTTCGCCGGCGCTGTCAGCCTGATCTGGCGGATCAAAATGGCCGATGTCACGATGCGTGCTGCGGCTCCGGTCGGCGCAGTGTTGACGGCCATTGCTTTGGTAACGGGCGCTATTTGGGGCAAACCCACTTGGGGGACTTGGTGGGTATGGGACGCACGGATCACGTCGATGTTGATTCTGCTGTTTCTGTATCTTGGCGTGGTGGCTTTATTTGAAGCCTATGAGAATAAGACTGCCGCAGCGCGCGCCTGTGCGGTGCTCAGTTTAGTGGGCACGGTCAATATCCCGATCATCTATAAGTCAGTTGACTGGTGGTATTCACTGCACCAACCCGCGTCGATTAAGTTCACGGGTGAGTCGGCCATTGACGCCAGCATGCTGTATCCGCTGTTACTGATGATTGTGGCGTTTTACTGCTTGTTTGCCGTAGCGGTGCTGTTAAACATGCGTGCTGAGTTGACCTGGCAGCACCGAGAATCCGGCTGGCTAAGACAAATCGTGAGCGGAGCCTGATGTATTTCGAATCACTCGCGGCGGCCTGGTACATGGATGGGCATGGATTTTACGTTTGGCTTGCCTACGCGCTGACGGCTATTCCACTTTGCTTCATGGTCTGGTTACCGGTCAAGCGCATGCGCCAACACTGGCGATGGATTCAGGCAGAGCAGCGGCGTCAGGCAGCTGCTACCGCAACAGAAGCTGGGATTTAAATCGTTATGCATCCGCTCCGAAAGCAACGTTTGATTATGGTCAGTTTGGTAGTTGTGCTATCCAGTGCAGCGATCGGTCTGGTGGCCTTTGCGCTCAGAGATAACATCAACCTGTTTTATCCACCGGCCGATGTCATCGCCGGTAAGGCGCCAACCGATCGCAGCATCCGCCTCGGCGGAATGGTGGTCGAGAATAGTATTGTACGAAGCGATACCGACTTAAATACTATCTTCTGGGTGACTGACTACGAGGCGTCTGTCGCGGTTCAGTACAGCGGCATTCTGCCGGACCTCTTCGCTGAAGGCGAGGGGGTCGTCGCCGAGGGCACACTTGATGAGTCGGGTATGTTGATCGCGACACAGGTGCTGGCCAAGCACGATGAAAATTATATGCCGCCCGAGGTCGCGGCGGCTTTGGAGGGCAAAACTGCGCCCGCCGGAGCGTCGATGCTGCCATGATCCCTGAGCTTGGGCATGTCGCCCTGATTATTGCTTTCGTATTGTCGATAGGTCTGGCTGCTTTGCCGATGTGGGGCAGTGTTCGCTCGAGTACATCGCTCATGAACTTGGCGCCGACGCTGGCAGTGGGCGTGACGACCTTTGTTGCGGTGGCATTTGCGCTACTGACCGTCAGTTTCTTGCAAGATGATTTTTCGGTAGCGGTAGTGGCCGCTAATTCCAACAGTCTCTTGCCCCCCATTTTCAAATTTTCGGCGGTTTGGGGTAACCACGAGGGCTCGCTGCTGCTTTGGGTGCTGATTCTCTCGGGCTGGATGAGCGCCGTCGCCATGTTCAGCCGGGGATTGCCACTGGTCATGGTGGCGCGTGTGTTGAGCGTCATGGGTATGGTGGCGGTTGGCTTTTTGGCGTTTTCACTGCTCACCTCTAACCCCTTTGAACGACTGTTGCCCAACGTCCCTGCCGACGGCAACGATCTCAATCCGTTGCTTCAGGATCCCGGCCTGATTATTCATCCGCCGCTGCTCTACATGGGTTATGTCGGCTTGTCGGTGCCTTTTGCTTTTGCGATTGCGGCACTTCTGGGAGGGCGGTTGGATGCCTCGTGGGCCCGCTGGTCTCGGCCTTGGACTAACGTCGCCTGGGGATTTCTGTCTCTGGGCATCATGTTGGGAAGTTGGTGGGCCTACTATGAATTGGGATGGGGCGGCTGGTGGTTCTGGGATCCCGTAGAAAACGCCTCTTTTATGCCTTGGTTGATGGGTACTGCTCTGGTGCATAGCCTCGCCGTCACTGAGAAGCGGGGCGTGTTCCGATCGTGGACCGTTTTGCTGGCGATATTCGCTTTCTCGTTGTCACTGTTGGGCACGTTTTTGGTGCGCTCAGGGGTGCTGACCAGCGTGCATGCTTTCGCCGCGGATCCAGAACGCGGTCTGTTTATTCTTATTTTTCTGGCGCTAGTCGTTGGCGGATCGTTACTGCTGTATGCGTTGCGCGCACCGGCAGTGGCCAGCCGCGTCAGTTACACCGCCGTCTCAAGAGAGTCGCTGTTGATGATCAATAATCTGGTGTTCACTGTCGCGACTGTGATTGTGTTGCTGGGCACGCTATTCCCGCTGGTGATGGATGCGTTTTCTCTTGGCAAATACTCGGTGGGGCCACCGTATTTCAATGCCGTGTTCGTGCCGCTGATGGCGCTGGTGATGCCGTTCATGACCATCGGCCCCTTGTCCCGCTGGCGAGAGGATTCGACTGCGCGATGGCTACACGAGCTGATGGTCCCCTGTCTGGGCGTTTTGGTAGTCGCCCTCGTTCTGGCGTTTCTGGGTAAAGACGGCTTTAACCTTTGGATTGCGCTGGCTGTTCTGCTGGCGGGCTGGGTGTTGTTGGGGGTGGTAAAAGATCTGTGGCGGCGGCTCTCTGGAGCGCCTGATGGTCGTCTCCGATGGCGAACATTGAATCCCAGTTTCCTTGGCATGACTCTGGCGCATACCGGGTTTGCGGCAGTGGTCGTTGGGGCAGTGGTGGTGACCCAGCTGAATGAGGAACGGGACCTGAGAATGGCCGTGGGTGATGTTGAAGAGTTGGGTGGCTACCGCTTTGAGCTTCTGAGTCTCGGTCAACAGCCAGGCCCTAATTATCTGGCCGACCAAGCGACCTTCGAAGTGAGTCACGAAGGACAGGTATTCGCAATACTGGTGCCCGAGAAGCGCCGGTATTTTGCGAGCGGGCAGATCATGACAGAGGCCGCTATCGACGCCAGTCTGTGGCGCGATCTTTACATCGCTCTGGGCGAGCCTATTGGAGAGAACGCCTGGGCAGTTCGCCTGCAATACAAACCCATGGTGCGGTGGCTTTGGTTGGGCGCCCTGATGATTGGCTTCGGCGCATTGATTACGGCCCTTGACCGCCGCTATCGGTCACAAGTTGCTCGGCACGCGGTCCCTGACACCGGAGCATTGGGCGTTGCGGGCTAAGCGCTTCCTTCCGTTGGCCGCCTTCGGTCTGTTGGCTGGGCTGCTTTACAAAGGGCTCTCGATTGATCCGACGGAGTTGCCGGCAGCGCGCTTGGGGCAGCCGTTTCCCGCTTTTTCACAGACTGAATTGAAAAGTGGTGCCGCGATCTCTGAGCAGGCGTTATCGCCGCGGCCGGCGCTGGTGAACGTATGGGCCACCTGGTGTTACTCCTGCCGCGTTGAGCACCCCTATCTCCTTGCACTGGCTGAGCGCGGTATCCCCATCTATGGCCTCAACTACAAAGATGACTCCGCGAAGGCAGTGCAATGGTTGGAGCAGCTGGGTGACCCCTATCGGCTCAACATTGTGGATACACAGGGCACTGTCGGCCTCGATCTGGGTGTGTACGGCGCCCCTGAAACCTATGTCATCGGTGAGGATGGTCGCATAGCGCACCGGCACGTGGGTGTGTTGGATGAGGCTGTTTTTCGCCGTGATTTTGCGCGCTGGTTCCCGACGCAAGGCGCGTCTGAGGGTGCCGTGGTGACGCAGGGAGGAAACGGATGAAACACGTCCTTGCGACGCTCGTATGTCTGGCTACGGTTGGCTTGTGTCACGCCGTGATCGAAACCTACGAATTCACGTCTCCCGAACTGGAGGCCAGGTACCACAGTCTAAGCCAGGAGCTGCGCTGCCCTAAATGTCAGAATCAGAACATCGCCGACTCTAATGCGCCGATTGCGCGGGACTTGCGCGTTGTGCTGTATGAGCAACTTGAAGCGGGTGCGACCGATGATGAAATTCTCGATTTCATGGTTGCTCGCTACGGCGAGTTTGTTCGGTATCGTCCGGGCGTTGATCAGAACACCGCACTATTGTGGGGCGCGCCGGCGATACTGCTAATACTTGGCGCCATAGGGTTGGCTTGGCATTTCCGTCAACGCAGTGCTCAGCCTGTCACGCAACTCACTGCCACTGAGCAGGCGGAGCTTGACCGATTGCTGAGAGATTCACCCTCTTGAGTGAACCGTTTTTATTGCTTGCGCTGAGTCTCATGGCGTCGGCGGTGGCTTGGGTGGTGGTTTTGCCGCGCTATTGGGTACGGAGAGGTGAAACAGAAACCAACGCCGATTGGCTGCGCTTACGCCAGCGGGAGCTCGAGGACGAATCGCCCAGCTTGCAGGAGGAGGCGGCGCTCAGGCTCATCGACGATGGTGCTGACGAGACCGGCGTGATGGCCTATGAAGGCCGCGCCTACAACCTCAAAGTGCAGGTATTGGGGGGGCTGTTGCTGGTGGCCTTGGTGGTGGGGCTTTACCAGCAATTGGGTGGTTGGGAAGACGTTGAAATTGCCGACGCGCTCGCTAACTTGGAGACAGCCCAGCCTGACGATGTCATGGCGCTCATAGATCGGATCGAAGTCCGGTCGGAGGCCCGCCCGGATAATGCGGATTACTCGCTTCTGCTCGCCGAGTACTTTTTGTCGGGCAATCAACCGAATCAGGCTGCGCGGTATTTTGATCGACTGGTCGAAGCGGGTGCCACATCGCCGGAGATCCTTGGCAAGGCGGCACAGGCGGAGTTTCTCTCCTCCGGAAGGATTTTGAGTGTGCAGGCTCGCGCTAGGGCCGAACAGGCACTAGCCATGGACCCGATGCAGTCAACGGCTCTGGCGACGCTGGGCATGGCTGGATTTGAGGAGGCCGACTACGCTCAGGCAATCGAGTTTTGGCAGCGTTTGCGTACCCTCGAGGCGCCGGGATCGCCGGGGTACGAAATGCTGGGTCAGGTGATTGAGCGCGCGCGGCAAGAGCTGGCGCAGTCGGGCCAAGCGCCACCCGTTAGCTCTCCGGAATCGTCAGACGACGTCGCTGAAGCCTCTGATCCCGGACCCGGCGTTGCCATCGAGATACTGCAACCGGCGGGCGAGGACATACCTGAGGGTGCGGTGATCTTCGTATTGGCGCGGCCTGAGGGGGCGGAATCGGGGATGCCAATTGCAGTGGTGCGTATACAGGCCAGCGCGTGGCCCCTGAGCGTGCGTCTGGATGATTCGACGTCAATGGCGGGGCAACTGCTGTCCGGCTTTTCTTCGGTGTCCATTGAGGTGCAGATTTCCATTAATGGTCAGCCTGGCCGCACAAATGCGCTCCTGTGGGCGCATGAGCGAACCGTGCGCGTGGGTCAGTCTGAGCCCCTGAAGCTCCGCCCCAGTCGCGATTAATCGACAATATTCGCAACCAAACATAGTGTTGTTGCTCCGAAGCGGATACACTACATGTAGTGTTTTTTGCGTGTTGGCGGCGATTTGGCGTCCCCGGCATGCGCGATCGTTATCCGGAAAAGTCAATGCGCCTCAAATCCATCAAACTGGCCGGTTTTAAATCATTCGTTGATCCCACGACCGTCCAGTTTCCCGGCAACATGTGCGCGGTTGTCGGCCCCAACGGCTGCGGTAAGTCCAACATCATTGATGCCGTCCGGTGGGTGATGGGCGAGAGCTCGGCAAAAACCCTCCGTGGTGAGTCGATGACGGATGTCATCTTTAACGGCACCACCAGTCGGCAGCCTGTCAGTCAGGCGTCGATTGAGTTGGTGTTCGACAACACTCAAGGCAAAGTGACGGGCGAGTTCGCCGCTTACAACGAAATCTCGGTGAGACGGGTTGTCACCCGAGAAGCCCAGTCGGAGTACTACCTAAACGGTGCCAAGTGTCGGCGGCGCGATATCACGGATTTGTTTCTCGGCACCGGTTTGGGGCCACGCAGCTACGCGATCATTGAGCAGGGCGTGGTCTCGCGACTGATTGAGTCAAAACCCGAGGAGTTGCGTGTCTTCATTGAGGAGGCCGCCGGTATCTCCAAGTACAAAGAGCGGCGGCGCGAGACCGAGAGCCGTATGCGTCGTACCGTCGAGAACCTGGAGCGGCTTACCGATCTCAGGGACGAACTGCAGCGCAACCTGACCCACTTGGACCGGCAAGCGAGGGCCGCGGAAAAGTATGCCGAGTTAAAGGCTGACGAGCGGGTGGTGCAGAGCGAGCTCTACGCGATTCAGTGGCGGAATTTGAACGCGACGCGCGCTGAGGTGGCGGGCGAAATGGGTGCGCTCGACGTGAAGCGCGAAGCAGCCAAGGCCGAGGTCACTCACACGACCCGCGAAATCGAGACCCAGCGGGCGGAGCAAAGCGCCGCGACAGATGCTCTCAATCGGGCTCAGGAGCAGTTTTACTCCGTCGGCGGTGAAGTAACGCGGGTAGAACAAGCGCTGCGCTACGCGCAAGAGCGGCGGGGCGAGCTACAGAGAGACTTAGATCAGACCCGCTCGAACCTGGAGCAGACACGCCAGCTGCTGGACACCGACGGCAAGCGGTTGCGGGATTGGGAGGCTGAGCTGGAGCGCGCGTTACCGGCCTTGACGGAGCTGAAGCGGGTCGCCAGCGAATCCTCCGAGGTGTTGTCCCGCGCAGAGTCGGACATACAGGTTTGGGCTCAGAATTGGGATGGCTTTAACGAGCGAGCCAAGGGACCCAGTCAAACTGCCGAAGTGCAGCAGAGCCGCATCAGCTATCTCGAGCAAGTGCTGACAAAGTTGCAAGAGCGCTTGCAGAAACAACAGGCAGAGTGGGAATTACTGGCGAGCGTTCAGGTAGAGGCAGAAGGTCCGCCTCTGCAGGCCAAGATCGAAGAGTCAGATCGCAACATCGAGAAGTACGAGAGCGAGGCCACTCGCATACGAGAAGCACTAGCCGCTTCGCAAACAACGATCGAGCAGGCGCGCACAGAGCAGGATGATATCCGCTCGGGTATTCAGGAGACGCGGGGCCACATCGCCTCGTTGACTGCACTGCAGGAATCGGCGTCTGATGACCGGGAGCGGGCCGACCTGAATGACTGGCTTGAGACTTCATCTCTGCGTTCTCGGGGGTCGGTCTATTCATCTCTCGACGTTGACCCGGGTTGGGAGACCGCTATTGAACAGGTGCTGGGAGACGCCCTGTCTGCACAGCTGTTAAGTGATACGGGTATCGATCAGATGCCTGGTGTGGCGTCACTGCCTTCCGGGGCGTTCTTGCTGGATGATGCCATTGAGCCGCCCGCTGAAACATCTGGCACCCTGGCTTCCAGAGTCAGGGGGCCCGCCCGCATCCGGCATTGGATGTCTCGGATTAAGATCGCCAATGACCTTGAGGAGGCGACGCGGATGTGCGCCAGCCTGAAATCCGGCGACTCTGTGGTCACGGCGAACGGACATTGGCTTGGCCCTGGGTGGCATCGCAAGCGGTCCGAGGCTGACGCCGCCGCCGGCATGATCGCGCGTCAGGCGCAATTGGATGGACTCAGTGCCGATCTCGCGCGCGCACGCGGACAGGCCACCGATATCGAAACACGCATTGCCAATTTACTCAGCGAACGAGCGGAGCTGGAAAAGCAGCTGTCGCAAACTCAGCAGGCTCAGCAAAACCTGACGAATGAGCGTGCCGAGTGGGTTGCAGAACAGCGCGCAGCCGCGACTAAGGTTGAACAACAGCTGCAGCGCCGCAATCGACTGCAATCGGAAATGGATGAAACTCAGGGCCAATACGAGCAGGAGCAAGAAAACCTTGCCGGCGCGCGCGTCTCTTTGTCAGATGCGCTGGATCAAATGGAGATCGACCGCGCCGAGCGCGAACGATTGCAGCAGGAGCGATCTGCGCTGGGTGAATCACTGAGTGCGAAGCGAGAGGCATCCCGCGAAGCGGCTGACAACCTGATGCGGACTGATTTGCAGTGCCAGAATTTGAGCACTCAGATCACCACGTTGAAAGAGAGTATCGGCAGAATGGAGACGCAGGTTTGGGACCTGCAGTCGCGGGAGACGGAGCTCACCGATACGCTCCCCACCGGCGATGACCCCGACGCAGAAACCAAAGCCCAGCTGGCCGAGTTGCTCGAGCAAAGGGTGCTGGCTGAAGGCGAACTCAATACCCAGCGGGAGCGTGTTGGCGACATCGAAGCCAGTTTAAGGCGGCTCGAAAAGGCGCGAATGAACCAAGAGCAGTCAGTACAGGGCATTCAGGCTGAAATCGAGCGATACCGCCTACAGGAGGCAGAGTCCGCGGTGCGGCTTGAGACGCTGGAGGAGGAAATTGCGCGGCGTGATGCGATCCCACAGGAGGTGGCCGCGGCATTGCCAGATGACGCCTCGGAGGCTGAGTGGCAAACAAAGGTCGAGCGCGCGGCAGCTCGCATCAATCGACTGGGCCCGATCAACCTGGCAGCGATTGATGAGTACGCTAAGGCGTCTGAGCGAAAAGAGTACCTCGATGCCCAAAACGCCGATCTTGAGGCGGCACTCGAGACCTTGCGGTCCGCGATTCGCAAAATTGACAAAGAGACCCGACAGCGATTCAAGGATACCTTTGATCAGATTAACACTGGATTCGCAGAGCTCTTTCCACGGGTCTTTGGTGGTGGCACCGCCTGCCTGGAAATGACTGGAGATGACTTGCTGGATACGGGTGTGGCCATTTTTGCGCGGCCGCCCGGTAAGAAAAACTCCACCATTCATTTGCTGTCTGGTGGCGAAAAGGCGATGACCGCAATTGCGCTGGTGTTCTCAATTTTTCAGCTCAACCCTGCGCCGTTTTGCATGCTCGACGAGGTGGATGCGCCCTTGGATGACGCCAATGTGGGGCGCTACGCGAGGATGGTGCGGGAAATGTCGGAGAAGGTGCAGTTCGTCTTTATTACGCACAACAAAATTACAATGGAAGCAGCTGATCAGCTGATGGGGGTGACGATGCAGGAGCCTGGAGTCTCTCGGCTCGTTACCGTGGATGTTGAAGAGGCAGCGCAGCTGGCTGCCAGCTAGGGACGCGTCAATGGAGCAACTGGCGATACGAGACTGGATGATCATCATCGGTGCGATGATGATCGCCGCAGTGTTGCTTGACGCGGTGCGGCGCTACTGGCGAGAAAGGCGCGCAGAAATCAAATTGAATGCGCGTATTGATCGGTCCTCGCCGCTCTCTGATGACGACGACGCGTTTAATTTGCTGACCGAGCTGCCTAATGGGGGCGCCCGGATCGTTCATCGGGATGATCTGCAGAGTGATATGCCGGCGGGAGAGGGTTCAGGATCAGATGAGCCGGCCGCCGCACGGCGCGAGCACAAACCTGTCGTAGCACCTCCGGATACGGGACCTGATGTATCGGTGCGTTCTGCTCCCGACCCCATCGACGTGGCGGTTGAGGCGCTCGACGCCGGTGAGGCCGAGCAGCACGATGCGTTAGCAGCATCTGACGGCTCATCTGAGATGGCTTCCCAAGGCGTTTCGCCAGAGGTCAGTCCGCTAGCGACAAAACCGTCAACGCTTAAAGCACCCGCGGCGCCGACCGACCCGCCGGCAGGGGATACGCCGGAAAAGGGGAGAGAGCCGCCACAGGCACCCACTTCCGAGACCCAGTCACCCCGCCGACGCACGGTTAAAGCCGTTCCGGCTGACGCCGCTGAGCCCTCAGAGACAGAGCCTGAGGTTGCCGGTACCGTGGACTGGCTGGATACCCTTGAATCCGAGGAGCCTATCGAGTCTGACGTACCGGAGCACGGGCGGCTGCCCAGGGGTGCCGATACCCATGTCTTCATTTTGTATGTGGTCGCCAGGTCTGAGGAGGGATTTTCGGGTACCGGTATTCTCGAGACGCTTTTGGCCTGCGACCTGCGCTTTGGTGACATGGACTTCTTTCATCGTCACGAGAGAGCGTCTGGCCGCGGCCCCATCGAGTTCAGTGTCGCTAACATGATGAAGCCCGGGGTGTTTGATATTGACAACATGGAGCCGCTGCAGACGCGCGGGCTGATGTTTTTTGTAACCCTTCCGGGGCCAACGGATATGCTGAAGGCCTTCGATTACATGTACGAGACCGTCAAGGTGGTTGCCAAAACGCTCGACGGCGACATACAGGATGAGACTCGCAGCGTGATTACGCGGCAAAGTCTTGAACATATGAGACAGCAAATACGGGAGCTGGAGAGGCGCCTGCTCGTCCGCCGGGATTAAAGTGATGGCAACGTCACCCGCTGAGGAAGTGGCCGCGCTCAGAGAAAAGCTTGTGCGTTGGGCGAGCGCCTACTTTGAGCAGGATGAACCGGTAGTACCGGACTCGGATTATGACGCAGCCATGCAGCAGTTGCAGAGGCTGGAGCGTGAACATCCGGAACTGGCGGATCCCGACTCACCGTCGCAAAGGGTGGGCTCCGCGCCGCTGAGTGCTTTTGAGTCTGTTGTGCATCGCTTGCCCATGCTGTCTCTCGATAACGCCTTTTCTGCCGAGGATCTCGCGGATTTTAATCGCCGAGCGATGGACCGTTTGGGTCGGACAGACATTACCTACTGTTGCGAACCCAAGCTGGACGGCGTCGCGGTCAGCATTGTGTATGAGCAGGGTGTACTGGCTTTGGCGGCGACCCGGGGCGATGGCACCTCCGGCGAAAATATTACTGCTAACGTTCAGACCATTCAGAATGTGCCGCTGCGCCTGCAGGGCGTCGGTATACCGCCCTATCTCGAAGTAAGAGGTGAGGTGGTTATACCTCGCGACGCTTTCGAGCGCATGAACGCCAATGCACGTGCCAGCAACGACAAAGTGTTCGTGAATCCCCGCAACGCGGCGGCGGGCAGCCTGCGTCAACTCGACTCCCGTATCACCGCACGAAGACCTCTTCAATTCACAGCCTATTCGGTGGGGGTGGTAGAAGGCGATCTGCCGGCTTGTCATGACGAGATGTTAAAGGAGCTGGGTCAGTGGGGTGTGCCGATATCGCCCTACATGAAGACCGTCGATGGCGTGGACGCCTGTGAGCGCTATTACGAGGACATTGCCGAGCAGCGTGACGCACTCCCATTCGACATTGACGGGATTGTTTTCAAAGTCAATGCGATCGCAGATCAGGAGAAACTGGGGTTTGTGTCCAGAGCGCCTCGCTGGGCCATTGCGCGCAAGTTTCCGGCGCAAGAGGTGAGCACCCGATTGCGCGGGGTTGATTTTCAGGTCGGCAGAACGGGCGCGATCACTCCTGTCGCCCGTCTAGAGCCGGTTTTTGTGGGCGGGGTCACGGTCAGCAATGCGACGCTACATAACAGTGATGAAATTGAGCGATTGGCTGTTCGGATTGGCGATCGCGTGGTGGTACGCCGCGCCGGCGACGTGATTCCACAAATCGTGTCGGCGGTAGCCGACGAGCCGGGTGACGCCAACGTCGCGCGGCAGGACATCGTTTTTCCACAAGCGTGCCCTGAGTGCGGTTCGATGGTCGTTCGCGAGGAGGGCGAGGCAGTTGTGCGGTGCGCGGGTGGCATGAGCTGCTCGGCGCAACTGAAGGGTGTGGTCCGTCACTTCGCTTCGCGCAAGGCAATGGATATTGAGGGCTTGGGTGACAAGCTCATTGATCAGCTGGTGGATGACGCGCTCATCACCTCGGTTGCCGGTATCTTTAATTTGACAGAGATCCAACTCGCTTCGCTGGAGAGAATGGGCGACAAATCGGCCGGTAATTTGATGGTGTCAATCGCGCGCGCTCGAGAGACAACGCTGCCCCGATTTATTTACGCATTGGGTATTCGTGAGGTGGGCGAGGCGACGGCCCGGGCGTTAGCGCAGCACTTTCTGACGCTAGAGGCGATGCTCGATGCGTCGGCCGAGGTCCTCGAAGGCGTCGATGACGTCGGCCCTGTAGTCGCGCGATATATTCGGCTGTTCAGCGAGGACGAGCGTAACCGTAGCGTGCTGGACGATTTATTAGCGGCGGGAGTGCACTGGCCCGCTGTCACAGAGGCGACTGGTGATGGGCCGCTGGCCGGCACCGTTTGGGTTGTCACTGGTAAGCTCGAATCGATGGGCCGTGATGATGCCGAGCAACGGCTAAGGGCGCTGGGTGCAAAGACCGCCAGTAGTGTCTCAAGTAAAACCAGTACGGTGCTGGCAGGTCCGGGCGCGGGGAGTAAACGCAAAAAAGCGGAAGACTTGGGTGTTGCGATTATTGATGAATCGCAATGGCTGGCGATGATGGAGGAACTCGAATGACACGGTCAAAGACGTTGTGTTGCTTAGGTGTGATCCTGCTGATTTCACCGCTATCCGCATGCGTGACGTCACCACCCGAGCAAGTCGATAACGTCTGCGATATTTTTAGAGAGAAATCCGGCTGGTACAAAGATGCCAAGGAATCGCGGTCACGCTGGAGTGTGCCCATCTCCGTGTCGATGGCGTTCATGTGGCAGGAGTCGCGCTTTGTTGCGACCGCAAAACCACCTAGGAAGAAGTTATGGGGATTTATCCCGGGGCCGCGACCCTCAGACGCCTACGGCTATTCGCAGGCCAAAGATAGCACCTGGGAGTGGTATCAACGGAGCACGGGTAACTACGGCGCTGACCGCGATGATTTTGGCGATGCAATCGACTTTATCGGTTGGTACAACAACGTATCGCACAAGGAATTGGGCATCAGTAAACAGGATGCCTTTCGTCTTTATCTGGCCTACCACGAGGGGCACGGCGGTTATAAACGGCAAACCTACCGCAGCAAGGATTGGCTGGTGGACGTCGCGCGCAAAGTGGATCGGAAGGCTCAGGGCTATAACAGCCAGCTTCAAGAGTGCTCAGAGGAGCTGGAGCCCAGGGGGTGGTTCGATTGGTGGTGAGCTAGCTTGAGAGCTCGGGACAGCTGGCAAGGCTTTGCAGGCGGTTCGCGATGCTCTTCTGGTTGTGATGGGGCAGAGTGTCACGGGCCGGAGTGTCATGGGAATGTCATACAACTGACATGTAATACGCGCATGGAGGACATCCTCGAGAGAGATCATGACTAGGGAGAGATCATGACCGCGAAAAAAGTGCTGGTAGTGGACGACGAGACGAGCATTCGAGAAATGCTTCGGCTCGCACTGGAGATCTCCGACTTTGAATGTATGGAAGCCGCCGATATTCATGAGGCATATCGGCTGATCACGGACGAGACCCCGGACATCATTTTGCTCGACTGGATGCTACCTGGGGGTAGCGGTATTGAGCTGCTGCGTCGTCTTAAAAAGGAAGAGGCGACCCAGACACTGCCGGTGATCATGCTGACCGCCAAAACCCATGAAGACAACGTCATACAGGGGTTGGAGGTCGGTGCCGACGATTACATTACCAAGCCCTTTGCGCCCAAGGAGCTGATCGCGCGTATGAAGGCGATTCTGCGGCGAACTGCGAGTGATGAGACGGGTAGTGAGCTCCGCGTTGGGCAGCTGGTGTTAGAGATTGATAGCCGCCGGGTTATTTTGGCCGATAAACCGCTCGAAATGGGGCCGACCGAATTCAAGTTGCTGCACTTCTTCATGTCGCATCCTGAGCGGGCGTATTCCCGCGCGCAGCTGCTGGACCGAGTTTGGGGGGCGAATGTGTACGTCGAGGAGCGCACCGTCGATGTGCATATCCGCAGGCTCCGGAAGGCGCTGCAAGCAGGTGATGCGGTTTACGCGGATTTAATCCAAACCGTTCGTGGTACGGGCTACCGCTTCTCTCCTCGGGATTTGACAGTGACGTGATGACCCCCGGCTTTCTCGTTCTGGAGTCTCGCCGTCTTGCAGCGGCATTGCTGGCCGCCGGTGCGATGTGGTGGCTCACACAGGACTGGAGGTTGGCTTTAGCGACGTTGGCCGTCGTCTTGGCCCTGCTTTGGGGGTGGCAGCTCGCAAAGGTCTACCGCTGGTTTGCCAACCCAGAGCAATTACCACCCATCTCAGACGCGGGCCTTGGCGGCATTCTTCGCGATGTCTATGTGCTCCGCAGCCGCGACACATTGGGTACCAAGGTGCCGGCCCGATCACAGCCTTATCTGAAGGACTCGTTGGCGTCTATGCGCGACGCTGCATTAATCATTAATTCAGATGGGCGGCTGGTGTGGTGCAATGATGCGGCCGAGTATCTGTTGGGCATTAAGTTCGAGGAGGAGGAGGGTAAGCCACTCTCTGAGGTCGTGCCGGGCAAGTCGCTAAAGCGTTATATGCGCGACGAAAATTTTCAGAAGCCTTTGCGAGTCAAGCCTGGCCCTGACCCCGAATTCTGTCTGCAATTTGAGTTCTCGCGGTTTGGCGTCAGCGACCGCTTGGTGTTCGTGAAGGATGTGAGCGAACAGGACAAGTTGGAGCGAATGCGACGAGACTTTGTTGGCAACGTGTCCCATGAGCTACGTACCCCGCTGACCGTGATCAAAGGCTACATCGAGACCCTGCAGTCGCTTGTGGCTGAGACGAACCCCACGTTGACGAAATCACTGGGTTCGATGGATACCCAGGTCGGCAGGATGGAGCGCTTGATCGAGGACTTGCTCTGGCTTTCTCGCATCGAGAGTGTCGAGGGTGAGCGAAAAGATGACCAGATAGACATGGTGCGTCTCTTGTCTGATGTCGGTGAAAGTTTGAGGACCGCCTGGCCGGGGCGCGACATCGAGGTTGAAATTGAAAGCGCTCAGCAGATTTTGGGCAGTGCCAGCGAGCTGCGCAGTGCACTCAGTAATTTGATCGTCAACGCGTTGAAATACAGTGACGGCCGGGTGACCGTACAGTGGTCTGAGACGGTTGTCGGCCCTGCCTTGACGGTGGAGGATGAGGGAGAGGGCATCGACGCCAAGCACATCCCCAGGCTGACAGAGCGCTTTTACCGGGTGGACAAGAGCCGCAGTCAGTCCACTGGCGGCACGGGACTGGGTTTGGCTATCGTCAAGCATGTAGCGGTTTCTCACGAAGCAAAGCTTTTCATCGACAGTGAACCGGGGAAAGGGAGCACCTTCAGGCTGGTATTTCCGCGAGATAGAGTTGCACTGGAATCAAACCTGAGCGGAGCAGCAGTTGCGCAATAGGGGCTGAATACCTGCCTGACTTTATTGATGCCAGCGGTTAGCATGGCGCGCGAGTAAACAGGGTGTCTACGATGAGTCGATTCTGGGTTGATAGGGTGACGGCGCTACAGCCATATGTGCCCGGCGAGCAGCCTCAATTCCCGTCGCTGGTCAAACTCAACACCAATGAGCACGCGCTACCGCCGTCTGATTCTGTGATGCAGGCCATCGCAGCAATCGGCGCTGATCAAATGCGCCGCTATCCCGATCCCGCAGCGACGACTTTGTGCGCCGCCATCGCTCATGCAGAAGGGCTTAACCCCGATCAGGTTTTTGTGGGCAACGGTTCTGACGAGGTGCTGGCACACTTGTGGTTGGCGTTTCTGGCAGGTCGCGCGGTACAGACGCTGGATACGACCTACGGTTTTTATCCGGTCTGGGCAACGCTGTATGGTTCGGATTTGCATGAGGTGCCGGTTAACCCCGACTTTTCGGTCGATCTCAATGCGCTTAAGGCGTCAGCTTTACCCGTAGTATTGGCCAACCCCAACGCACCAACAGGCCTCGCGATCTCACGCGAGGAGGTTGAATCCCTGGTGAAAGACAATCGCGACCGTCTGGTCGTCATTGACGAAGCCTACTTTGGCTTTGGCGCCGAATCTGTCGTGCCGCTGGTCCACGACTATGACAACCTGCTCGTGACGCGAAGCCTCTCCAAGAGTCACGCTTTGGCGGGTATGCGGGTTGGTTACGCCCTCGCGCACCCGGAGTTAATTGAAGGGCTGCGTCGCGTTAAAGATTCTTTTAATTCCTATCCCTTGGATTGCATTGCTCAAATCGCCGCCACGGCGGCCATTGAGGATCAAGAGTGGTTCCGCGAGGCATCCGGCAGGGTGGTGGCAAATCGGCAGGCCATGATTTCTGCGCTGAGCGCTCTTGGGTTTGAGGTCTTGCCGTCAGCAGCCAACTTCATTTTCGTGAAGCACGCCCATTTACAGGGTGAGCAAGTGTTCGCCGCTCTGAGGGCGGCCGACATTTTGGTGCGGCGGTGGGACAAACCGCGCATCGGCGATTGGCTCAGAATTTCGGTGGGCGATGAAGCCCAAACGGAGCGACTGCTGACTGTGACGGAAGAAATAGTGAGCAGATCGTCAGGAAATCTCTAAGCCCGCCGGCGCAGCGGCGCCTTTGGTTCAGCCTCTAGCGGCGGCGCAGCACAATGGAGCCGATGCTGTAGCCCGCTCCAAACGAACACAGTACTGCAAGATCCCCAGAGTCTAGGTCATCACTGTGCTTGTGAAAGGCAATAATGGATCCTGCCGAGGAGGTATTGGCGTATTCGTCCAGAATGGTTGGAGACTCTGCCGACGACGGATCGCGACCAAAAACTTTGCGTGCGATCAGGTCGTTCATGTTTCGATTGGCCTGATGAAGCCAGATGCGCGCGAGATCATTAGGCGCAATGCCTAGCTCAGCAATCTGACTGTTGATCTGCTCCGCGACTGCCGGGCAGACCTCTTTGAACACCTTTCGACCTTCTTGCACAAAGAGCTTATCGACCTGTCCGACGCCCGACTCATCTGCCCGGTTAAGAAAACCAAAGTTGTTGCGGATATTGTTCGAGAACAGCGTTTGCATGCGCGAATCGAGGATGTCCCAGCCTCTTGAGGCGTCTGCCGTGTCGCTGGATTCAACAACGACCGCGGTGGCGACGTCGCCAAAAATGAAGTGAGAATCGCGATCACGGAAGTTCAGATGGCCCGTGCAGATCTCGGGGTTGACCACCAGCACACGGCTCGCGCTACCCGACCTGACGGCGTCGCTGGCTTGTTGTATGCCAAAGGTGGCTGAAGAGCAGGCGACGTTCATATCGAATGCAAACCCTGTCGCCCCCAATGCGGCCTGGACCTCAATGGCCATGGCTGGATAGGCGCGCTGCATATTGGAGGCGGCCACAATGACCGCGTCAATCTCAGCAGCACTGATATTGGCTTGCAACATTGCCTCTTCAGCCGCGCGACAGGCAATTTCGCACATGACCGAGGGTTTGTCGTTCGGTCGCTCTGCGATGTCCGGCACCATACGAAGTGGATCCAGAATGCCCGCTTTGTTAATTACATAACGAGATTTGATACCCGAGGCTTTCTCGATGAATTCGGCCGAGGAGTGTGTCTTGGGCTCCAACGTCCCAGCGGTAATCTCGTCGCGGTGCTCGGTATTGAAGTGGTCGACCCAAGCGTTAAATGAGGCGACCAGCTCCTCATTACTGACAGACTCGGGCGGTGTGTAGAGCCCCGATCCGGAGATGACTGCCGGCCCTGGCATGGGGCTTATCGCTTATCCAGCGGGATAAAGTCGCGTTGCTTTTCGCCTGTGTAGAGCTGCCTCGGTCGCCCAATGCGGTAGGCGCCACCAATCATCTCGTTCCAATGCGCAATCCAGCCTACAGTGCGACCGATGGCGAAGATGACGGTGAACATAGACGTTGGAATACCCAGCGCTTTAAGAATAATGCCCGAGTAGAAATCGACGTTGGGATACAGCTTCTTCTCGATGAAGTACTCATCTCGCAGCGCGATTTCCTCAAGCCGCTTGGCGATCTCAAGGTTTTCATCCTCAATGCCCAGCTCAGCCAGTACTTCGTCAGCCGCCTGCTTCATGACTTTGGCCCTGGGATCGAAGTTCTTGTACACCCTGTGACCGAAGCCCATGAGCCTGAACGGATCGTCCTTGTCCTTTGCCCGTGCGATAAATTCGTCGATGCGGTCCACAGAGCCAATCTCTTCTAGCATCTTAACCACTGCCTCGTTGGCCCCGCCGTGGGAGGGTCCCCACAAGGCAGCGATGCCGGCGGCGATGCAAGCGAAGGGGTTCGCCTGAGAGGAACCCGCCAGTCGCACTGTCGATGTGGACGCATTCTGCTCGTGGTCGGCGTGGAGTAGGAAAATACGATCCATGGCTCGGGCGATCGTAGGTGACACCTTTGTCGGCTCACAGGGATTGCCGAACATCATGTAAAGGAAGTTCGCCGCGTAATCGAGACTGTTGTCGGGGTACATGAACGGTTGGCCGATCGAGAACTTGTAACTCATTGCAGCGATCGTTGGCATTTTGGCGATGAGGCGAAATGCAGCCACTTCGCGATGCCAAGGGTCAGAGATATCGGTTGAGTCGTGATAGAACGCGGACAGGGCGCCCACCACACCACACATGATCGCCATGGGGTGCGCATCGCGCCGGAAGCCATTGAAAAACGTACGAATTTGCTCGTGGACCATGGTGTGCCGGGTCATGATGCCGACGAATTCGGCCTTTTGATCGGCCGTTGGCAGTTCGCCATTCAGGAGCAGGTAGCAAGTCTCAAGGTAGTCTGAATGCTCCGCCAGCTGCTCGATAGGGTAGCCACGGTGCAGCAGCACACCCTTCTCGCCGTCGATAAACGTGATTTGCGATTCGCACGCAGCGGTAGAGGTAAACCCGGGGTCGTAAGTGAAGTACCCGTTCGCTGTCAGTTTGCCCACGTCGACGACATCGGGACCCAGCGTTCCGGTCCTGACAGTCAGATCGATCTTCTCGGCAGATCCATCCGCATGTGTGAGGTTAAGAGTGGCTTGCTTGTCAGACATGGGGAGTGCTACCGCAACGAATTAGGAGGACGTCAAACTAATGCTGAGTGCCAGTCATGTCAATTTGATTGGGCGCATGGTGGTCGTGTCTGTCGTGAATAGCCACCATTACGACGCAAAAATTGTAATCAATTGTGTGCCCACCTATACTCCCGACCGCGACCGTTTTGCCACTCGGGCGGGCGTCGCACGATCAACACAACTACTCTGAGAGTGAACGTGAGACCGACTTCAAAAGATACGCGTCCCGTCAATTTGGACTTGGGCACGATTGAGCTGCCGGTAACCGCCTATGCGTCGATCACGCATCGCGTGACCGGCGTGCTGATGTTTTTTTCGAGCTTCCTGATGCTATGGGCGCTCGATGCCAGCCTAGAGTCTGAGGCTTCCTTTGACGCGCTGGCGGCGGTCCTGTCAGCTCCTCTGGCTAAGGGCATTGCATGGGTGATTGCCAGCGTGCTTACCTATCACGCGCTGGCCGGTGTTAAACATCTCGTAATGGACGCCGGCGTGGGCGAGACCTTGCGCGGTGGGGTTATTGGCGCTCGGGTCGTATTTTTATTGGCCGCTCTCGCTGCGATCACATGGGGCACGTTCCTATGGTGACTTCCGTAACGAGTTTCAGTCGCACAGGGCTGTCTGATTGGTTAATCCAGCGCGTCACCTCTCTGGTGTTGTTGGCATATTTTATTTTGATTGCATACCAGTTACTGGGCGCAGTTGACTACACTTCATGGAGAGCGTTGTTCGACCAGACGTGGATGAAGGTGTTTACCTTGATGGCGGCGTTGTCTTTGGCTGCACACAGCTGGATTGGTTTGTGGTCGGTGTTCACGGACTATCTGACCGAGAGAATGCTTGGTCCAAAAGGAAACGCCATTCGTTTGGCCTGCCAATTGGGCGCGTCATTGTCTCTGGTGGGATACGTGATTTGGATTATCGTTATCGTTTGGAGCTAGGCCAAATCAGTCGCAGTGGCGTCTGGAGCCTGTTGGTGTTGGGATAAGTAAGCACTATGAAAACAATATCGTTTGATGGGGTCATTGTTGGGGGCGGTGGTGCCGGCATGCGCGCGGCCCTGCAGCTTGCTCAATCTGGGTACAAGACAGCCGTCATATCAAAGGTATTCCCGACCCGTTCCCACACTGTCTCTGCGCAGGGCGGCATTACCTGTGCGATCGCTAGTGCTGATCCGCAGGATGACTGGCGCTGGCATATGTATGACACCGTAAAGGGGTCTGACTACATAGGTGATCAAGACGCTATTGAGTATATGTGCTCGGTCGGGCCCGAGGCGATCTTTGAGCTGGAGCATATGGGGTTGCCATTTTCCCGAACCGAAGAGGGTCGAATTTATCAACGACCCTTCGGTGGTCAGTCGAAGAATTTTGGAGAGGGTGGGCAGGCAGCGAGAACCTGTGCGGCCGCCGACCGGACCGGTCACGCTTTGCTCCATACCCTCTATCAGAACAACATTAAAAACGAGACGGTGTTCTTCAACGAGTGGTTCGCTGTTGACTTAGTGAAGAATCAGGACGGTGCAGTAGTGGGAGTGATTGCCATCTGCATCGAGACAGGCGAGACCGTGTATGTGAAGTCAAAGGCGACGGTATTTGCCACCGGTGGCGCCGGTCGTATTTATGCCTCTACGACCAACGCTCACATCAATACAGGGGACGGCATGGGCATGGCGCTGCGCGCTGGCGTGCCCGCTCAAGACATGGAGATGTGGCAGTTCCATCCGACTGGCATCTACGGTGCCGGAACACTGGTGACTGAGGGCTGCCGAGGCGAGGGCGGCTATCTGATTAATAAGGATGGCGAGCGATTCATGGAGCGCTATGCCCCGAACGCCAAAGATCTTGCAGGGCGGGATGTGGTCGCGCGGTCGATGGTGTTGGAAATTCTGGAAGGCCGAGGCTGTGGTCCAAGCGGCGACCACGTCAAGCTCAAGCTGGATCATCTGGGTGAAGAAGTACTGGAGTCGCGGCTACCTGGCATTTGCGAGCTCAGCCGTACTTTTGCTCACGTCGATCCCGTAAAAGAACCGATTCCGGTTGTGCCAACTTGCCACTACATGATGGGCGGTATTCCAACCAATGTGCACGGACAGGCGCTGACGGTCGACGCGAATGGTGACGACCAAATCATCCCCGGCCTGTATGCCTGCGGTGAAGTGGCATGCGTCTCGGTTCACGGTGCGAACCGTTTAGGCGGTAACTCTTTGCTCGATCTGGTGGTGTTTGGCCGCGCGTCTGGCTTGTTTATTGAGAAGGCGCTCCGCGAGGGTATTGAGTTGCGCGATGCGTCGCAGACTGACATCGAGGCCGCGGATGCCAGACTGACTGCCCTCAACGAACGCCAGAGTGGCGAGCAGGTCGCCCCATTGCGCGCTGAGCTGCAGGAAATTATGCAGAATCATTTTGGCGTGTTCCGGACCGGCGAGTTTATGCGAGAGGGTATTGCCAAACTCGCTGATCTGCGGGGCCGTGTCGAGAGCGTGGCCTTGGCAGACCGCTCAAGCGCCTTCAACACTTCTCGCATCGAGTGTTTGGAACTGCAGAATTTATTTGAGACCGCTGAGGCGACGGCTATAGTTGCTGAAGCGCGCGACGAAAGCCGTGGCGCCCACGCGCGTGAAGACTTTACAGAGCGCGACGACGAAAATTGGCTGTGTCACTCCCTGTACCACAGCGAGGGCAAAAAGGTGTCTAAGCGAGGCGTTAATTTCACGCCGCAGACCGTCGAGACCTTCCAGCCCAAGGCAAGAAGTTACTGAGCTTTTAGGAGCAGTAGAGCATGTTGCAGGTCAGCTTATATCGTTATAACCCAGAGACTGACGACGCCCCGTTTATGCAGGACTTTTCGGTCGATACGGGTGGCCGAGACCTGATGGTGCTGGATGTTCTGGAGCTGATTAAGGCCGAGCACGACGGCAGTGTGACCTACCGCAGGAGCTGCCGAGAGGGTGTATGCGGCTCCGATGGTCTGAATATGAACGGTAAGAACGGGTTGGCTTGCATCACACCTTTGTCTGACGCGGTGAAGGGCGGCAAGTTGGTGATTCGTCCGTTGCCGGGACTGCCAGTCATTCGCGATCTGGTCGTCGATATGAGCCTATTTTACGCGCAGTACGAGAAAGTGCAGCCTTACTTGCAGAATCCGACGCCGGCGCCCGCCATCGAGCGCTTGCAAAGTCCAGAAGAGCGAGCGCAGTTAGACGGACTGTACGAGTGCATTCTCTGTGCTTGCTGTTCTACCAGTTGCCCATCTTTTTGGTGGAACCCCGACCGTTTTGTGGGTCCGGCAGGTTTACTTCAGGCATATCGCTTTCTCGCTGATAGTCGCGACACGGCCACAGATGAGCGGTTGGCGAAATTGGACGACCCCTTCAGCGTGTTCCGTTGTCATGGTATCCAGAATTGTGTCAACGTCTGCCCAAAGGGTCTCAACCCAACCAAGGCGATTGGTCACATTCGGACTATGTTGCTGAATCGCGCAACATAGCGCCGTGCCCCTTCATAGCTAGTATTTATATCTGGTGCATATAGCAGGTTATATATAATATAACCCTGGGTTATTATAACTTCAAAGTTGGCCTTAAACGCTAGTATTTACAGTACCTGACGACCTTGTGCGCTGTGCCCACGCACATCGGAGTGTAGACTGCCTCCCGAGATCAGCCGCTTCAGATCGCCAGTGATAGGCGACGAAGTCTGACAACCATCAGGGGGCAATACGTGACGCAAGCCACACCCATACCCGGCATGTTGGCGCAGTGGGCGAGTTCTCACATCGCGGGCGGTAACGCCGAATACGTCGACGCGCTCTACGAAACCTATCTGCAAGACCCCAATGCTATTCCGCCGGAGTGGCGAGATTACTTTGACCAGTTACCCAAAGTTGCGTCTGACACCCATGCTCTGCATGACGTGCCGCATTCGGTACTGAGGGATCGGTTCGCGCGCATCTCTAAAATGCGGGTTCGAACTGATGCGACGCTGTCACAGGACTCGCATGCCACTGACTACGAACGCAAACAGGTCAGGGTTGTGCAGCTGATATCCGCCTACCGTCAGCGCGGTCATCAGCAGGCGTCACTGGATCCACTTCAGCTCGCGAGTCGACCGCCGGTACCCGACTTATCGCTTTCGTTTCATGAGCTCAGCGACGCCGACCTCGATACGACGTTTCAGGTGGGTACTGTCTATTTCGGCCGATCTGAGGCCACATTAGGTCAGATCCTCGAGGATCTTGAGAGTACCTATTGCGGCACGGTCGGTGCCGAGTTCATGCACATCGTCGACACCGAAGAACGGCATTGGATTATGAGTCGGATGGAGGCGGTGCGCAGCGCGCCTGAGTTTGCCCCCGAACAGCGTCTCAACATTCTGCGACAGCTCAATGGTGCTGAGGGTCTTGAGCGTTCATTGGGATCAAAGTACCCGGGTACTAAGCGATTTGGTCTCGAGGGCGGCGAGAGCCTGATTCCCATGATGGCTGAAGCTATTCAGCGAATTGGTGGTTATGGCGCCAAGGAAATCTGCATCGGCATGGCGCATCGGGGTCGACTGAATGTGCTGGTCAATATCCTTGGTAAGAACCCGGTGGATTTGTTTGACGAGTTTGAGGGCAAGGTCAGCTATATCGGCTCTGGTGACGTCAAATACCATCAAGGGTTCTCTTCTAACATGATGACGCCCGGCGGCGAGGTGCACCTCGCGCTTGCATTCAACCCCTCGCACCTCGAGATCGTCTCGCCGGTTGTGGAGGGGTCAGTCCGAGCCAGGCAGGACCGCCGTGCAGACCCGATAGGTGATTCTGTTGTGCCGATCGTGCTCCACGGCGACGCGTCCTTTGCAGGTCAGGGCGTGGTCATGGAGACCTTCCAAATGTCGCAGACGCGCGCCTATCGAACCGGTGGCACGCTACACATTGTGCTGAATAATCAGATTGGCTTCACAACCAGTGAACCTTCGGATGCTCGTTCTACCGAGTACTGCACGGATATCGCCAAGATGGTGCAGGCGCCCATTTTTCATGTGAACGGTGATGACCCTGAGGCGGTGGTGTTCGTGACCCAGATGGCGGTCGACTATCGGAACCAGTTCAATAAAGACGTTGTGATTGACCTGGTCTGCTATCGACGACGCGGGCACAACGAGGCGGATGAGCCCTCGGTTACGCAGCCGGGCATGTACGAGCGCATCAAATCCCATGCCTCAACGCGCACCCTATATGCCAAGCGATTGATTGAGGCGGCCTTGCTGACCGAGCAACAAGACGCTGAGTGGGTCGAGCATTATCGGGAGGCTCTGGAGCGTGACGAGCCGCTGGTCAGCTCTTTGGTATCGGAACCCAACAAAGCCCTTTTCGTTGATTGGTCGCCCTATCTCGGGCACCGCTGGGATGTGACCGCCGAGACTGGCGTGCCACTGGCCGAGCTTAAAAGCCTGTCAGAGCGAGTCAATCAGGTTCCTGAGGGCGTCACTGTTCACCGCGTCGTGAAGAAGTTGCTGTCGGATCGATTGAAAATGGGCGCCGGCGCGCAAGAGGTTAACTGGGGGTTCGCTGAGACGATGGCGTACGCGTCGTTATTGGATGCGGGCTATCCAGTCCGATTGACGGGGCAAGATGTGGGGCGAGGCACGTTCAGTCACCGGCACGCGGTATTGCATAACCAGCGCAGCGGCGAAACCTACGTGCCTTTGATGCACTTGAGTGATACGCAGGCACCTTTTCGCATCTTTGATTCGCTGCTATCTGAAGAAGCTGTACTGGCTTTCGAGTACGGGTATGCGACCACATCCCCCGATGGGCTTGTGGTGTGGGAGGCGCAGTTCGGCGATTTCGCAAACGGCGCGCAGGTGGTCATTGATCAGTTCATCTCAAGTGGGGAAAACAAATGGAGTCGCCTGTGCGGCTTGACCATGCTGTTGCCCCACGGCTATGAGGGCCAGGGACCTGAGCACTCCTCGGCGAGACTGGAGCGTTTTCTGCAGCTTTGTGCAGAGGACAACATTCAGGTATGCATTCCCAGTACGCCAGCGCAGGTTTTCCACATGCTGCGCCGACAAGCCGTTCGTCCTTTGCGAACGCCGTTGGTCGTGATGACGCCAAAGAGTCTGTTGAGACATAAAGAGGCCGTCTCTCAGCTCGAGGAGCTGGCAGAGGGCACGTTTCAGACCGTGATTGATGAGACAGATGCGATTGATCCGCAAGCAGTCAAGCGCGTGGTGCTTTGCTCGGGAAAGGTGTTCTACGACTTGCGAGCCGCTCGCCGTGAGAGGGAGTTGGACGACATCGCGATTGTCAGAATCGAGCAAATGTATCCGTTTCCGCGCCTCGATCTTCAGGCCGTACTTGAGCGGTACCCCAACTTTGAAGATGCAGTTTGGGTTCAGGAAGAACCAAAGAATCAAGGCTCTTGGTACGCCATGCTGAGTCGGCTGGCGACGGTTGTTCAGCGGCAGAAGGTTGATGTGTATATACGTTATGTCGGCCGCGAGCCATCGGCATCGGCGGCAGCGGGTTACTCGGCACTGCACCTGCATCAACAGGAAACATTCATCGATGAGGCGCTGGGGCCAATGCCCTGGGGCTTTTAATAAGGAGACGCTGAGATGGCAGTAGAGATTAAAGCGCCGGCTTTTCCTGAATCGGTAGCGGATGGAGTCGTATCGGTTTGGCACAAGCAACCCGGTGAGGCCGTCTCACGGGATGAGCTGCTGGTAGAAATTGAAACGGACAAGGTGGTGATGGAAGTGGTCGCCCCCGAGCCCGGTGTATTGGAGTCGGTGGTTGTGGCAGAGGGCGAGACTATCACCAGCGAGGCGCTACTCGCGGTATTGGTGCCCGGTGCCGCTCCGGTTGCGGATCAAGCCGCTACCGAGGAGCCATCTCAGGCGCCTTCGGACCCCGTGTCAGCACCTGATGATGGTGAGTCGGAAACCATTCCGATGGGGCCTGCAGTGAGAGCACTTTTGGAAGAACACAATCTGGCGCCGTCGGCTGTGGCGGCCACCGGTAAGGGTGGCCGTTTGTTGAAGGAAGATGTATTAGCTCACCTGAAGCGAGGCGAGACGGATCAGGTCACGTCCGCGCCGGCGGCGCAGCCTGCCCCGAGTGCCGTTGAGGTGACCGGGCCGACCAGCGAGCGCATTGAGAAGCGCGTGCCCATGACACGCATGCGGGCGAGGATCGCTGAGCGGCTGCTAGGGGCAACACAGCAGACCGCCATGCTGACCACGTTTAACGAGGTCAATATGGCGCCCTTGATGAAGCTCCGCCGGCAATACCGAGACGAGTTCGAGTCGGTGCATAACGGCACTCGTTTGGGGTTTATGGGCTTCTTTGTCAAAGCGGCGTGTGAGGCGCTGAAGCGCTTCCCTGAGGTCAACGCATCGATTGATGGTAGCGATGTGGTTTACCACGGTTATCAGGATATTGGCGTTGCAGTCTCAGTCGATGAAGGCCTGGTGGTGCCTGTCCTGCGCGACGCAGATTTCATGAGTATTGCCGATGTCGAGGCTGCCATAGCCAGCTTCGGGAACAAGGCGCGGGAGAAGAAACTGACTATCGAGGACATGACCGGCGGCACCTTTACCGTGTCAAACGGGGGTGTATTTGGCTCCCTGCTGTCGACACCTATTCTCAATCCGCCACAAACGGGCATTTTGGGTATGCACACGATTCAGGAGCGGCCCATTGCAATGGAGGGTGAGGTGGTTATTCAGCCGATGATGTACCTGGCTTTGTCATATGATCACCGATTGGTCGATGGTAAAACGGCGGTGCAGTTTTTGGTCACTATCAAAGGGCTGATAGAGGATCCTGCGCGGATTCTATTGCAGCTTTGACAGGAGAGAAAGGGTGTCTAACCAATTTGATGTCGTTGTTATCGGGTCGGGTCCGGCGGGCTATGTTTGCGCGATTCGCTGCGCTCAGCTGGGCTTGAAAACTGCGGTGATTGAGCAAAACGTCGCAGAGTCATCGCAGCCGCTGCTAGGCGGCACCTGTCTCAATGTCGGCTGTATCCCCTCCAAAGCGCTTTTGGACAGCTCCCACCGATATGCCGAGGCCGCTGGCCATCTCGCAGATCATGGTATTGGCGTCGGCGGTATCACCCTGGATATCGCTGGCATGATGGCGCGGAAAGAAAAAATCGTTGCGCAGCTGACAGGCGGCGTATCCGGACTGCTCAAGGCTAATGCCGTATCGGTCATTACTGGATCCGCGACCTTGAATGCAGGTCGGAACGTCGAGGTGACTTCTCCAGAGGGAGAGGTCAACACGTACACCGCAGACCATATTGTGCTCGCAGCGGGCTCTGAGCCCGCCGCGATACCACCTGCGCCACTGGACGGTGACCGCATTGTTGACTCCACCGGGGCGCTATGTTTCGAAGAGGTGCCCGGCCGCCTCGGTGTCATTGGTGCGGGGGTGATTGGTTTGGAGTTGGGCAGTGTCTGGGCAAGACTCGGATCTGAAGTGGTCATGCTGGAGGCGATGGATCAGTTCTTGCCT
>Ga0181601_10000257_pt1 | contig 42208 bp, 34 predicted proteins | sample 041ome_8_FD_133020 | JGI IMG/M metagenome (GOLD analysis project Ga0181601, IMG submission 133020) | Coastal salt marsh microbial communities from the Groves Creek Marsh, Skidaway Island, Georgia - 041407BS metaG (megahit assembly) | ecosystem: Environmental > Aquatic > Marine > Intertidal zone... | reverse complement strand
TTTGGAACTAAAAATCCGAACGTGATGCAAAACTTTGCAGCTAGGTCACCCCATCCATCAAACGGATCATAGAATTGCTTTTTAGCCATGGTCTTTCTCCCTGTTATTAAATTCAGCTAGGCCGTCGGCCAGTGTCGTCAATGGAGGGCGATATGAAAGAAAACTACGACACATTTTTTGATGAACTAATCAAGCACGAAGGTGGGTTTACCGATGACGAACGTGATCCTGGCAATCAAAGGGGTGACGGTCATGGCAACCGCGGCTCAACCAATCTTGGTGTCACTGCTATCGTTTGGGCTGCGTGGACAGGTAAGCCTGCGCCAATCGAGGTTATGAAGCAGCTTACTAAGGATGACATCAAGCCGATGTACAAAGCCAAGTATTGGGATGCAGTGCAGGGCGATCATCTGCCTTCTGGCGTAGACATCAGTGTTGCGGACTTTGGCGTGAATGCGGGGCCGTCACGCGCTGCTAAAAGATTACAGCGGGTAGTCATGGCAACACAGGATGGCAAGATCGGGCCTAAGACACTGTCGATGGTGTTTAACATGGAGCCTGCAACCCTGCTGGATAAATACGCTGAAGCACGTGAATCCTATTACCGCAGCTTAAAGACGTTCGAGATATACGGGCGAGGGTGGCTACGTCGAAACGATGAGGTGCTGGAAAAGGCCAAGTCACTAATGCAGTAGCGCATAAAATGGTAAGTTCTGATGCGCTTTTACATAAAATGGTAAACGTAAAAACGGTTTCTAATGCACTTCAACATCACCTGTTTCCGATATGCTACCGGATCGATGCAACACTGCATAAAATGGTAAGCGAAACCCGAATCCGCCATCAGAAGTGGTAAGCCACTTGGTAAGCGAACAAAATTGCAAATAAATATACCATCCAAATTTCACTGTAACACTTTGATATGTTTGAGAGATATTGGAGCGGGCGATGAGATTCGAACTCACGACATTTACCTTGGCAAGGTAACGCTCTACCCCTGAGCTACGCCCGCGTCCTTGGGTAGAGCGGTTTTAGAAACAGTTTCTAATCTGTGCAACAGGAAAATGGCACTGAACTCGAATTTTCCGCGCCATCTTTGCATATTTTATTCCAACTCGATCAACAGATCTTTGGCGTCGATTTGCGCACCTGCGCCGACATGGGTTTGTTTGATTATTGCGTGACGTTCTGCGTGAATGCCCGTTTCCATTTTCATCGCTTCAATCGTCAGCAATAGATCGCCTTCGCGCACCTCTTGCCCAGCCTGCACAACGACGGATGCAACGACACCTGGCATAGGTGCTCCTATGTGATTTGCATTGCCTGGTTCGGCTTTTGGTTTCGCTGCTGTAGACGCTTTGACGATGCGGTTTGGTACACGGATCACACGAGGTTGACCGTTAAGTTCAAAGAACACCTTTACCTCGCCATCATCGGTGGTTTCACCAACCGCTTGCAAACGAATTTCTAAGGTTTTGCCTGGGTCAATCTCGGCTGTTATTTCTTCGCCTGGCTCCATTCCATAAAAGAATGTTTTGGTTGGCAATGTGCGCACGGGTCCATAGGTTTTATGACGCTGCATATAATCGGTGAATACTTTGGGATACATCAAATATCCGTTCAAATCTTCATCATCGATTGGGATGCCGCCCAACTGTTCCGATATCTCTAGGCGTTTCGCCTCTAGATCAACTGGGGCCAGACGTTTGCCTGGGCGTTCGGTGCTTGGCGCTTCGCCTTTTAGAACCTTATTCACTATCCCTGTCGGGAAGCCATCAGGGGGTTGACCGAGGTTCCCGCGCATCATGTCGATGACACTGTCAGGAAAAGCGACATCTGTTTCTGGATCTTCCACCTGATCACGTGTGATGCCTTGGGATACCATCATCAGGGCCATATCCCCCACCACTTTGGAAGATGGCGTCACCTTAACAATGTCGCCAAACATTTGGTTCACATCAGCGTAGGTTTTTGCAACATCACTCCAACGCTCTTCTAATCCTAACGAACGCGCCTGCGCTTTTAGGTTTGTGAATTGGCCACCGGGCATTTCGTGCAGGTACACTTCGGATGCTGGCGCGGCTATTCCACTTTCAAATGCAGTGTATTGCGCACGAACTTGTTCCCAATAGGCACTGATTTCGCGAATGCGTTCAATGTCCAAACCTGTATCACGGTCTGTGTTGCGCAAAGCCTCGACGATGGATCCCAAACACGGTTGTGATGTGCCGCCCGAAAACGCATCCATTGCGGCGTCCACCGCATCAACACCCGCATCAGCAGCTGCCAAAATTGTCGCAGCTGCCACGCCCGATGTATCATGTGTATGGAAATGGATGGGCAATCCCACCTCTTCCTTAAGCGCTTTGACCAATTGACGCGCGGCCGCGGGTTTCAGCAGGCCTGCCATATCCTTAAGACCCAGAACATGTGCCCCTGCATCACGCAGGTGTTTGCCCATGTCTACGTAGTATTTTATATCATATTTTGCGCGATCTGGGTTCAAAATATCGCCAGTGTAACAAATCGAACCTTCGCAAATTTTGTTCGCCTCAATAACAGCATCCATTGCGACGCGCATATTTTCAACCCAATTTAGGCTGTCAAAGACGCGGAAAACATCAATGCCTTTCGCCGCTTCTGCGACAAAGGATTGTACAACATTGTCGGGATAGTTTGTGTATCCAACCCCGTTTGAGGCACGCAGCAACATTTGTGTCATTAGGTTTGGCATAGCACTGCGCAAATCACGCAGGCGTTGCCATGGGCATTCCTGCAAAAAGCGGTACGCCACATCAAATGTTGCGCCACCCCAGCACTCAATTGAAAATAGCTGTGGCAGGTTGGCCGCATAACTTGGCGCGACTTTGATCATATCAACCGAACGCAAACGTGTCGCGAGTAACGATTGATGCCCATCGCGCATGGTAGTGTCGGTGATCAGAACGTGTTGTTGTTTCAACATCCATTCTGCAACGGCAGAGGGTCCTTTTTGCTCCAACAAATTTCGTGTGCCATAGGCCAAATCAGTGCCATGGCTGGGGGGCTTTGGCGTTTTTAAATCTGTAGCAGGTGCGGGGCGGCCCTCTGTCTCGGGATGTCCGTTTACTGTAATGTCCGCGATATAAGTCAGAACCTTTGTCCCGCGGTCGCGGCGTTTTTCAAATGAAAACAGATCGGGTGTTTCGTCGATAAATTTCGTTGTGTACTGATCCGATAGGAATGTCGGGTGCTTTAATAGATTTTCGACAAATGCGATGTTAGTTGATACACCGCGAATACGGAATTCGCGCAATGCACGGTCCATGCGGTTGATCGCCTTTTGCGGCGTTGGTGCCCAAGCCGTTACCTTGACTAACAATGAATCATAATACCGTGTGATCACTCCGCCAGAATAGGCTGTGCCGCCGTCCAAACGAATTCCCATCCCCGTGGCAGAACGAAATGCTGTGATGCGACCATAATCGGGAATGAAATTGTTTTGTGGATCTTCAGTTGTGATCCGAGTTTGTAGGGCGTGACCATTTAAAGTGACATTCTCTTGGCTCGCTTTGCCTGTCGCCTCAGCAATGGTTTTGCCTTCAGCAATGAGGATTTGAGATTGAACGATATCAATTCCAGTGACTTCCTCTGTAACCGTGTGTTCCACCTGTACACGTGGATTCACTTCGATAAAGTAAAATTTTCCAGTTTCCATATCCATCAGGAATTCAACGGTTCCCGCACATTCATAACTCACATGCGCACAAATGCGGCGACCCAATTCGCACAGTTCCTGACGTTGGGCATCACTTAGATAAGGGGCAGGGGCGCGTTCGACCACTTTCTGATTGCGTCGCTGCACTGAACAATCGCGTTCCCATAGGTGATAGATTTCACCATGTTTATCGCCCAGAATTTGAACTTCGACATGACGGGCGCGAGTGATCATTTTTTCCAGATAACCTTCGCCATTGCCAAATGCTGCTTCGGCTTCTCGACGGCCTTCTAGGATTTTTTCTTCTAACTCATCTGGGCCATTGATCGGACGCATACCGCGACCACCACCGCCCCATGATGCCTTTAACATCAGTGGATAGCCGATTTCTGCCGCTTCTTTGGTAATCGCGTCCATATTGTCGCCCAACACTTCTGTTGCGGGAATGACGGGAACATCGGCCGCAATGGCAACTTTTCTTGCCGAGGCTTTGTCGCCCAACGCGCGCATTGTTTCGGCCTTGGGCCCGATGAAGGTGATCCCGTTTTTGTCACACGCATCTACGAATGCGGGGTTTTCCGACAAAAGGCCGTATCCTGGGTGGATCGCATCCGCTCCACATTCACGGGCTACGCGAATGATTTCATCAATCGACAAATAGGCCGCAACAGGCCCCAATCCTTCCCCGATACGATAAGCTTCGTCGGCCTTAAACCGATGCAGGCCCAGTTTGTCTTCTTCTGCAAATACGGCGACGGTTTTTTTGCCCATTTCGTTTGCGGCACGCATGATGCGGATTGCTATTTCTCCACGATTGGCGATCAGGATTTTTTTGAAATCAGCCATGACCCCTCCCAAGATTAGTCTTTGCTTTTATCAAGACTGTCACAGCCTGTCTAAATTTGACAGATGCTGCACCGCAGAACGGCTAAATGTCAATCAGGCATGTCAATTTTTTTGGTAATTGTTCAAATTTTGGACGGCCCTTCTTCTTGCGATAAAGATTTGGAAAGTTTTTGGATGATTTTATTCTATGTTAAAGCATTAGTTATGGGTCTGAATGTAGCGCTATAAAGTTTCATGCCTTTGCTGTTTGGACTGGGCAGTTTAGCCGGTACCTATATACCAACATAAACTATCTGGCGCGTCATAATCTAGAATGATGCACGATTTCTGAACTCACTATTTATTTTGTATTCAAAACAATCACTAACATTTACCTAATTGCGCGGCTCAATTCGGGCAATAGATTAACCAGAACATTTGTCGAACATCCCCTTTTCAATTTCAAAACTTCGGGCTAATTTAGGTGTATGAGCAGTTTTGATGAAACAAGCGCCTTTGAAGGGGCCTCACTCTCGGCGCGTGCGATGGCCGCCCGTGGCGCGCCTTATTTAGATGATCTAAACCCCGCGCAACGCGAAGCGGTTGAGGCATTGGATGGCCCTGTCCTTATGTTGGCAGGCGCGGGGACAGGAAAAACCAAGGCCCTGACATCGCGCATTGTTCATCTGTTGAACACGGGAAGCGCTCGTCCGAATGAAATTTTGTCGGTAACATTCACGAATAAAGCCGCGCGTGAAATGAAAAGCCGTGTGGGCACGTTGCTCGGGATGCAGATCGAAGGCATGCCGTGGCTCGGCACCTTTCATTCGATCTGTGTAAAATTATTGCGTCGTCATGCGGAATTGGTGGGATTGAAAAGTAATTTTACAATTCTGGACTCAGATGATCAAAACCGCCTGATCAAGCAATTGATCCTTGCTAATAATATTGATGAAAAACGCTGGCCTGCGCGGCAAATGGGTGGGATTATAGACCATTGGAAAAACCGTGCCTGGACACCCGAAGGGGTCCCAAGTGCAGAGGCAGGCGCATTCAATAACCGAGGCACGGAAATTTACGCGCAATACCAAACGCGTTTGCGGGAATTAAACGCGGTCGATTTTGGCGATCTATTGTTGCATGTGGTGACCATTTTTCAGACCCATCATGATGTGTTGGAACAGTATCAACGCTGGTTCAAATTCATTTTGGTTGACGAATATCAGGATACGAATGTTGCCCAGTATTTGTGGCTGCGCTTATTAGCGGGGGCACATAAAAATATTTGCTGTGTGGGGGATGACGATCAATCCATCTATGGCTGGCGTGGCGCAGAGGTGGGTAATATTTTGCGCTTTGAAAAGGATTTTCCAGGCGCCAAGGTGGTGCGTCTAGAGCAAAATTACCGTTCAACTCCCCATATTTTGGCCGCCGCTAGCGGTGTGATTTCTAGTAACGCGGGGCGGTTGGGCAAAGAGCTTTGGACCGATCTGGATAGCGGCGATCGCGTCCGCCTTATTGGACATTGGGACGGCGAAGAAGAAGCGCGTTGGATCGGCGAAGAGGTTGAGGCGATGCAACGTGGAACACGAGGTAATGCACCCTTTGGGCTAGAGGATATGGCGATTTTAGTGCGCGCATCCCATCAAATGCGTGCATTTGAAGATCGGTTTTTAACAGTTGGGTTGCCTTACCGTGTTATTGGTGGGCCACGGTTTTATGAACGCATGGAAATCCGTGATGCCATGGCCTATTTCCGCGTGGCTCTAAGCCCAGAAGATGATTTGGCATTTGAACGGATCGTAAATACGCCAAAGCGTGGGTTGGGGGATAAAGCACAACAGAAAATTCAACATGTTGCGCGTGAAAATGGCGTCTCTCTTGTGGACGGTGCGCGGATCGTATTGGCGGATAAAGTGCTTGGCGGAAAAGGCGCTGCTGAACTGCGTGTGTTGATTGATGGGGTTGATCGCTGGGGGCGAATGGCAGGAGATAGGGCAATAACACATATGGAATTGGCCGAAGTCATTTTGGATGAAAGCGGCTATACAGCAATGTGGCAGAACGACAAAACACCCGAAGCCGCAGGCCGCCTTGAAAACTTAAAAGAACTAGTTAAGGCGTTAGAGCAGTTTGAAAACCTGCAAGGGTTTTTGGAACACGTCTCCTTGGTCATGGATAATGACAGCCAAGATGGTGAAGAAAAAGTGTCAATCATGACCCTGCATGCGGCCAAGGGATTGGAATTTCCTGTCATCTTTTTACCGGGTTGGGAGGACGGTTTGTTTCCATCGCAGCGTTCAATGGATGAATCTGGCCTGAAGGGATTAGAGGAAGAGCGGCGACTGGCCTATGTCGGGATTACCCGTGCAGAACGGATTTGTACCATATCCTTTGCTGGTAATCGGCGCGTGTTTGGCCAGTGGCAATCGTCCATGCCATCGCGATTTATTGACGAATTACCCGATGATCACGTCGAGGTATTGACCCCACCTGGATTATACGGCGGCGGTTATGGGGCTGCTGCGTCAACCTCGTCCCTACATGAGGCGGCCGCAAAAGCGGATGGATATAATTCCCCAGGCTGGCGGCGGATGCAAGAACGCGCAGTTCAGCGTGGGCTAGGCCAAGCAAAAGAAGCGCGCCATATGACAATCGATGTGACTGCTGTCCCCGCCTATGATATCGGAGTGCGTGTTTTTCACCAAAAATTCGGCTATGGCGCCGTCATCGGAAGCGAGGGCGACAAACTGGAAATCGCTTTTGATAAGGCTGGCATAAAAAAGGTCGTTGCCAAATTTGTAATTGCCGCAGACGAGGTTCCGTTTTAAATCGGGGTACTCATGCTGCGGTATTGAAAATCGCACAACTTTATAACGATATAGTTTAGTTTTGCGTATTCGGTGCACAATATGTCGACTTTTGTCTTTACGGAGGCGGCGAAATAAAGCACGTTAGGGTTACTAAGGTGCCTGTGATGCAGGAGAATTGGGAAGTCGGTGGGAAACCGACACTGCCCCCGCAACGGTGAGGGTGGAAGCAAACAAAACCACTGAAGCGATTTGGGAAGGTTTGTTTGTGTGGCTCGCGCCATCCGCCCCAAGTCCGGAAACCAGCCTTGGTTAATGCAAATTTAACCGCCATCACGGGGTGTGATGGAGAAAGGTAAGCTATGACATTGCGTCATATTTTTAACGATCTTCAATGCCTTGATCATCAAGGTGCAGATGCAAAAACCGCGGCGCGGGCTGGATATTTTCACTGGATCCTATCGCAATCTGATATAACAAGTGCACAACAGGCGGCGCACTCGGCCATGCGTTGGATGCAACCGACTCCCGATAAATCACAGGCGGCTGCAGAGTTTACGCGGATGATTGGTGAAACCGTAACTCTTGCAATATGCGCGCCGTTGCGCCGTGGAGGGGCGGCAGCACGTCGTCGGACTTTGCATTAAAACTTACGCAAAAAGATAACGACACTGGTAAGATGCGCCGTTATTTGGTGAAAGCCGCAATCATGGTAAGATTATTGCTGCTGTCTTTTGGATTATGTCGGAAAAGCTGATTGGCCCATCTGAGAGGAGTATGGACCAACAAAAGGGTTTGATTGCTGGGCGGCGCGATCATAAACGCTTTTATTTATATGCCGCCTCATATGCGATCGCGCCAATGTTAGCTTTAGAGAGGCCAATATCGGACAATTCGCGCGCTGAAAGCGATGCCAACTCTGCATAAGTTGTTTTATAAACGCGACGACGCTCCGCTGCTTCGGACAGTTCTGCAAAAAACGCAGAAACCGCTGCGAACACATTACCAGATAAAGGCTGTGTCTGAGTTGCGTATGCCATTTTTATGTCCTTTTTATGTGGCGCTGATAACTTTGCGCCCGTGTCTGATGCGCTTTATCTAAGAGCGGCTGGGCAATCGAACAACATCCAATGCTGCATTGCGGCTATGCTTATTTTGCAGGGTTCTCAGCTGCGAAAGCTACAATTTGGGAATTCATGGTAAATGCTCGCGCTTTACGATTTTCCTGACAGATTTTTGGCAAAAATGTCTGTGGTTTGCTTGAGTTCACATGTATTTTTGTGAAATTTCACGCATATTTAGGATTTTGTGGGAAAATACAAAATCTATATGTAGTAAAGAAAATTTGATTTATATCAATATGTAGAATCAAAGAATTCTAAAATCGCTATTTCTTAAAAAAATTACCATTTTTTCCCATAAAATCCCAAATTATTCTTGCAATGTCTATTTTCGCGTGTCATCAATACTTTAGATGAAGACGGGAATTAAAAGGGCGTTAAGACCCGAAATCCCAAAGTCAGGTTTCATACAGGCCCCGCTTTCATCCAATTAGAACTCCGGCGCGTGAGCGAGCAGCACCCCCCCCAGATGCGCGCGCAGTCGGATGGCCCCGTAAAAGGGGACGATGACAGCGGATTGGGCAGTGGCAGCAGCTCAATCCGCTTTTCGTTCCAAGGGTCGAAATCAACTGGGGCAGAAAAAGAGGCGACCAGGGACGTGGCGCGACGATTTAGAGGCGAAGGTCTACAAAAGGTAGACAGTAAAGGGCGGGTGTCCATCCCGGCCCTGTTTCGTCGTGTGGTGCAGGCTTGTGATCCAAGTTGGACTGAGGGGTTGGCCCCTGAACTGGTCATCGTTTACGGTGACACTCGGCGCGAATTTTTAGAATGCTACACGATTGAAGCGATCGAAGAGGTGGATGCTAAAATTGATGCATTGCCGCGCGGCTCGGTCGGGCGAAAAACTCTTGAGCGGTTGTTCCATGGTCAATCCTTTCCGACATCCATAGATGAAACAGGGCGTTTGGTTTTGCCTGCAAAGCTGCGCCAAAAAATCGGCATAGACAAAGAAGCCTATTTTATAGCTGCGGGTGATACATTCCAAATTTGGAACCCCGAGACATACGAGGCAGATCAAGAAAAAAACGATGCATGGTTGTGCGATCAGCCAGACGATTTTGATCCACTGACGTTCCTTGATGGTGATGGTGGTGCTTGATGTCGGTAACTGACGTACCTCAGGCCGCCTCGAATTCCCCTCATATTCCTGTCTTATTGCGTCCAATTTTAGACTACTGCGCACCGATTTCTGGGACGTGGTTGGATGGTACATTCGGCGCGGGCGGGTATACGCGTGCCATGTTGGACGCGGGCGCGGATCGGGTGTATGGCGTTGATCGCGATCCTATGGTGTTTGAGATGGCACTAAGCTGGGCTGCGGACTACGGCGATCGGTTGTATCTGGTCGAAGGCGTTTTTTCCAAACTTGATGAATATGCATCCAGCCTTGATGGCGTTGTTTTGGACCTTGGCGTGTCATCCATGCAGTTGGATCAGGCGGAACGTGGGTTTTCCTTAATCAAAGACGGCCCGCTTGATATGCGGATGAGCCAATCTGGTCCAAGTGCTGCGGATATCGTTAACACAGCCGATGAGACCGAGCTGGCCAATATTCTGTTTCTCTATGGGGAAGAGCGCGCCAGCCGTCGTATCGCACGTGCCATCGTCAAACGGCGCGAGGCGACCCCGTTTGACACAACACTGGATCTGGCTGATCTAATTGAGAATGTTCTGCCACGAACCAAACCAGGGCAAAGTCATGCGGCCACCCGCAGTTTTCAGGCGCTACGCATTGCGGTGAATGATGAATATGGCGAACTTTATCGGGGTTTAATGGCGGCAGAACGTGCGTTAAAGCCGGGCGGGCAGTTGGCGGTTGTCACATTTCACTCCGTCGAAGATCGCATGGTTAAGCGGTTTTTGCAGATGCGCTCGGGATCGAATGCACGTGCCAATCGTTATGCGCCAGATATTGAACAGGCGCCCGCGCAATTTGAATTGCGCAGCAAAAAGGCCATCGCCCCAACTGAGGATGAATTGGCGCAAAATCCGCGGGCGCGTTCAGCGAAATTGCGGATTGCTCGGCGCACCGATGCACCCGCGGGCGACAGTGTTGTTGAAAAAGATTTGGGTATGCCAGTGTTGACGAGGAAGCGGTAATGCGCACGTTATTTAGTATTTTAATTGTTTGTACCGTGGTTGGCCTTGCTTATTGGGCCTATCAGGAAAATATCAAAACGCAAAACGCCCTGACCCAGACCGAAGAGTTGCAGCGCGATATTGGCGCGGCGCGTGCACGATTGTCTGTACTGCGTGCGGAATGGGCCTATTTAAATCGTCCTGATCGCTTAACGGATTTGGTGAACCTGAATTACAATCGGTTGCATTTAACACCCTTGCAGGCGGAAAATTTTGGGGCAATTGATACGATTAAATTTCCCTATGACAATGCCTTTCCATTGGGAGAGTTGTCTGATCTGGTTGAGGTCGCAAATCGTGAGGCAGATCAATGACATATCCGTCACTTCGCACACCGCTTCGCCCGCTTAGTCGTATATTGCCTGCCCGTGAACGGGGCGAAAATACGGATGTGATCGAACGTGAAAATATCCGTGCGCGGCATGAGGCCGAAAAAGAGGCAGTGCGTCAACGCGCCCAAGGGCGTTTGTTGGTTTTGGGGATTGTGTTTATTTGCCTTTACAGTGTGATTGCGATCCGTGTCGGGACACTTTCGTCAAGGGAACCGGTTGAACCACGCGCACAAAATGCGGGCGCATCCATTATCGCGCAGCGTGCAGATATCGTCGATCGCAAGGGGCGCATCTTGGCGACCAATTTGGAAACCCATTCGCTCTATGTTGAAACCGCCCATCTGATTGATCCGCAACAAACGGCCCAAGAACTTTCGATTATTTTTCCTGATTTGAAGCCTGAAAAGCTGGTCAAAGATTTCACAGGAGATCGCAAATTCCTTTGGATCAAGAAAAAGATCAGCCCTGAACAAATGCAGGCGGTTTATGACATCGGCGATCCTGGCTTGCGGTTTGGCCCTCGCGAAATGCGCCTATACCCCAATGGCAAACTTGCCGCTCATGTTTTGGGTGGGGCAAGTTTCGGGAAAGAGGGGGTTCAAGCTGCCGAATTGGTAGGCGTTGCAGGTGTTGAAAAAACCTTCGATACGCGCCTGCGTGATCCAAATATGTCGGGGCAACCCCTTCAATTATCTTTAGATTTGTCGGTACAGGCTGCGGTTGAGCAGGTGCTATATGGTGGGATGAATTTGTTGAATGCACGTGGTGCAGCGGCAATTTTGATGGATGTACATACGGGCGAAGTTTTGTCAATTGCATCGCTTCCTGACTTTGATCCAAACCACCGTCCGCGCCCTCCCGTTCAGGGGCGGGCGGCCGATAGCCCCCTTTTTAATCGTGCGGTTCAAGGAGTTTATGAACTTGGCTCAACGTTTAAAATTTTTGCTGTGGCCCAGGCTATGGACATGGGGCTTTTAGATCCAACGTCGGTAATGAATACCCAAGGGCCAATTCGTTGGGGGAAATTCAAAATCCGCGATTATCATGATTATGGCGCCAAATTACCCGTCTGGGAGGTGATAACAAAATCATCTAACATCGGCACGGCACGGATCGCGCAGATGATTGGTGCGGAAGAACAGCAAAAGTTTTTGACTAATCTGGGTATGACCGACCCGATCAAATTTGAAATGATTGAGGCAAGTGGGGGCAAACCGCTATTGCCCAAGAAATGGTCAGAACTCTCAGCCATGACCATTTCATATGGTCACGGGTTGTCGGCGACACCAATGCACTTGGCGGTCGGCTATGCGGCGATTGCCAATGGCGGTCTGCGCATTCAACCCAGTCTGTTAAAGGGTGGTGCTGGATCCACGCCTGTGCGCGTCATGTCGGCGACTTCGGCGGCAAATTCGGTGAAGATGTTGCGCGGTGTGGTTACGGACGGTACCGCATCCATGGGCGAAGTAACGGGTTACGCGGTTGCGGGTAAAACGGGAACCGCGGATAAACCCAGTGCCCAAGGCCGCTATGAAAAAGATAAAGTGATTGCCACCTTTGCATCAATCTTCCCTGCGCATGATCCTAAATATGTGTTGATAGTGACCTTGGATGAACCAGAGGATACAGCAGGTAGCGAAGCACGGCGTACTGCAGGGTGGACGGCCGTTCCCGTCGCGGCCGAAATTATCCGCCGTATCGCACCATTGATGGGTCTTCGACCAGAGATTGAAGCCGATCATTTAGGTGATATAACGCAAGTGTCTTGGGAATAGCCGCGACAAGGGATAATACAGCATATGGCCAAACACACGGTATCACTTCAAAGCCTTGGATTGGCCCTCGATGCACAAGGTCAGATTGAAATCATGGGCCTTGCGCTGGATAATCGCCACATCAAACCGGGGGATTTGTTTGCGGCCCTGCCTGGTAGTGCTGTGCATGGTGCCCGATTTGCGCAGGCTGCTATAGATGCAGGCGCGGTTGCAATCTTGACGGATGCGGAGGGATTGGCCGAGATTTCAAGGATTGATCCTGCAAAAATTGTCATCGCCCATGATGTGCGCGCGTCTTTTGCACGGGCAGCTGCACTATTTTACGGTGGTCAGCCGAACACCGTGGTTGCTGTGACGGGGACGAATGGCAAAACCTCGATTAGCAGTTTTTGCCGTCAAATTTGGACCGAGTTGGAAAAATGGGCGGTGAATATCGGCACAACTGGGGTTGAAGGCGCCTTTACCACATCTTTGCGGCACACAACGCCAGATACGCTAACCCTGCATCGCGTTCTGGCCGAGGTCAAATCCGCAGGCATTACCCATGCCGCGATGGAGGCATCATCTCACGGATTGGACCAGCGCCGTTTGGATGGCGTGCGCATCAAGGCGGCGGGATTTGCTAATTTCACTCAAGACCACTTGGATTATCACAAAACATTCGATGCCTATTTTCAGGCTAAGTCGGGGCTGTTTGATCGTGTATTGCCCGATGATGGGACAGCCGTCATAAACATTGATGATCCAGCATTGGACACATTTTCCGATCATTTGATCGCACGGGGCACACGCACGATCCGAATGGGCCGTGACGCCCGAGCCGACCTACGGATCGAGGACGCGCGTTTTGATGGATTGGGTCAGGATGTGCGTTTCACCTATCAGGGCAAAACCTACCAAAAACGCTTGAACCTCATCGGTGGGTTTCAGGCTGGCAATGTTTTGATGGCCGCACTTTTGGTCATTGCGGCGGGCGAAGAACCCGCACAAGTCTTTGACACACTAGAACATTTGGAAACCGTGCGCGGGCGCATGCAATTTGCCGCGTCGCGTGAAAATGGGGCGTCAGTCTATGTGGATTATGCCCATACCCCAGATGCGGTCAAAATTGCGCTACAGGCCTTCCGCCCGCATGTGATGGGGCGCATGATTGCGATTATCGGGGCGGGCGGGGATCGTGACGCCACGAAACGTCCCCTCATGGCGGCAGAGGCGGTGGCAAACGCAGATTTTGTAATCGTCAGCGATGACAATCCACGCAGTGAAGATCCCGCAACAATTCGTCAAATGGTGATGGCGGGGGCAAAGGGTGCGCAACATATCCTTGAAATCGGTGATCGCGCCGAGGCGATCTTGCGTGCTGTTGATATGCTAAGCGCAGGGGATAGTTTGATCATCACAGGCAAGGGGCATGAAACGGGCCAGATTATTGGGGATGATGTTTTGCCCTTTGATGATGTGGAACAGGCCTCTGTTGCGGTGCAGGCTTTGGATGGGATGATGTCATGACACTATGGAGCGCACAGCAGGCGGCCTTGGCCACAGGTGGTGAGGCAGTGGGGGATTGGGCCGTCACGGGCGTATCCATCGACACGCGCACCTTACAAACGGGTGATTTATTTGTTGCGCTAAAGGCCGCGAGGGATGGTCACGATTTTGTTGCGAATGCCTTGGCCGCTGGTGCAGGTGCCGCATTGGTGTCGCGCGTTCCCGATGGGGTGGATGACACGGCACCCCTGCTGATCGTGCCAGATGTTCAAGCAGCGCTTGAGGATTTGGGCCGCGCCGCGCGGGGGCGCACAGAGGCCAAAATGATCGCAGTGACGGGATCAGTTGGGAAAACATCCACGAAAGAGATGTTGCGCCACATGCTGGGCGAATGCGGGAAAACCCATGCTTCGGTTGCAAGTTACAACAATCACTGGGGTGTTCCCTTAACGCTTGCGCGGATGCCAGCGGATACGGAATTTGCTGTTATCGAAATCGGTATGAACCATCCCGGTGAAATCGCGCCACTTGCCAAAATGGCGGCCCCCGATGTCGCGATGGTCACAACCGTTGCCGAGGTGCATTTAGAGGCCTTTGATGACATCAACGGTATCGCGCTGGAAAAGGCCTCAATCATTGATGGTTTGGTGCCAAATGGCGTTGCGATCATGAATGCGGATAACTCCTGTACCAAGGTTATTGAAACTTACACAAAGGATGTAACCACACGTTGGTTTGGGGCAGCGGAAGATGACGCTTCGCTTTCTGATGTCCAAGTTAAGGGCGCAGAGACGCATGCCGTGTTACAGGTAGAGGGCGTAACATATCCCGTGACAATTCAGTCCGCGGGACGGCATTTTGCGATGAACGCGCTAGGTGCATTATTGGCCGTTGGATATTTGGGGGCAGATCGCAGAACTGCGGCAACGGGCTTGGCCGCGTGGAATCCTGTGGGTGGGCGCGGTGAGCGTCAGACGATGAACATCAAGGGCGGCACGCTTGATCTGATTGATGATGCCTATAACGCAAACCCAACCTCGCTGCGCGCCGCGATGCAAGTACTGGCAGAGGCAGGTGCATCTAGAAAAATCGCCTTTTTGGGCGACATGAAGGAGTTGGGCGAAAAAGAACTCGACTTTCATCGTGAGGTCGCACAATGGCCCTGTACCGAGGCCATTGACGTCATTCACACGGTGGGTCACTTGATGAAATCACTACACGATGAGTTGCCCAACGGAAAGCGCGGGCAGCATTTTGTAGACAGCGCTGCGATGGCCGCGCAGGCCGCGCATTTGGTTCAGGCGGGGGATGCCGTGTTGCTAAAGGCATCGCTAAGCACGAATATGCGCAAAGTTGTTGACGCACTCCAAGAATTAGGTCATCCGCCCATGGACAACAAAGGACCCTAACGATGCTCTATCTCCTTACGGCGCTTTCTGATGGCGGTGATTTCTTTAACCTATTTCGTTACATCACGTTCCGTGCGGGAGGGGCCTTTTTCACGGCGCTGTTTTTTGGGTTCATTTTTGGCCGTCCACTGATCAACGTTTTGCGCCGTAAACAGGGCAAGGGCCAGCCCATCCGTGACGATGGCCCCGAGGGCCATTTTGTCAAAGCGGGGACGCCGACAATGGGGGGGCTGTTGATCCTGTCTTCACTGATGACGGCAACATTATTGTGGGCGCGTTTGGACAATGTGTTTGTCTGGGTTGTTTTGCTGGTCACCGTATCGTTTGGGTTGATTGGATTTGCAGATGATTATGCAAAGGTCAGCAAACAAAATACCGCGGGCGTTTCGGGGAAAGTGCGCCTAGTACTGGGGTTTTTGATTGCGGCGCTTGCCGCGCTGGCATGCGCATGGGCGCATCCGACAGATTTGCAAAATCAATTGGCCCTGCCTGTGTTTAAGGATACGCTTATCAATCTGGGGTTCCTTTATATCCCATTTGCGATGGTAGTGATTGTCGGGTCGGCCAATGCGGTGAATCTAACCGATGGTTTGGACGGATTGGCTATTATGCCATCCATGATTGCCGCGGGTGCATTGGGTGTTATTGCCTATGCCGTGGGGCGTGTGGATTTCACCGAATATTTGGATGTGCACTATGTGCCAGGTACGGGTGAAATCCTGATTTTCTGTTCTGCACTGATTGGCGGAGGTCTTGGGTTTTTGTGGTATAACGCACCCCCTGCGGCGGTGTTCATGGGGGATACAGGATCACTTGCCCTTGGTGGCGCATTGGGTGCGATTGCGGTTGCCACCAAACACGAAATCGTCTGGGCCATCATCGGCGGTTTGTTCGTGGTTGAGGCGCTTTCGGTGATTATCCAAGTGCTTTATTTCAGACGCACAGGAAAACGTGTGTTCCTAATGGCGCCGATCCACCACCATTTCGAAAAAAAGGGCTGGGCAGAACCCCAAATCGTGATCCGTTTCTGGATCATCGCCCTAATTTTGGCGATGATCGGTATGGCCACATTGAAGGTCAGATAAGGAGCCTGACGTGATCTCAATAGGTGGATTAAAAGGTCAACGATATGCGGTCCTTGGACTCGGGCGTTCGGGGCTTGCCGTTGCGCGGGCCTTGGCGGCGGGTGGTGTGGATGTTGTTGTTTGGGACGACAACGAACAGGCGCGCGCAAGGGCCGAGGAAGAAGAGCTTGAGGTACAAGATCTGAACCGTGCAGACTGGGCCACGATTGATTGCCTGATCACTTCGCCTGGTATTCCGCATCTTTATCCCAAACCACATCCCATCATCGCCGCCGCACTGCAGGCAGGCGTCATTTTAGACAATGACATTGGATTGTTTTTCCAATCCTTCGCGCAGTCGGGATGGGTTGAGTTTGATCAGGAACCCAAAGTTGTTGCGATCACAGGATCAAACGGAAAATCCACCACTTCCGCGCTGATCCACCATGTTTTAAAGGCCTCAGGCCGTGCAACCCAACTGGCGGGAAACATTGGACTTGGCGTCTTTAACCTTGATCCTGCACATGATGGCGAGGTCATTGTATTGGAGCTTTCTAGCTACCAAACCGAGCTTGCGCGATCCTTGACACCGGACGTTGCGGTATTGACAAATATATCGGCGGATCACTTGGATCGGCATGGTGGGATCGGGGGCTATGTGGCGGCAAAGCGGCGACTGTTTATCGAGGGTGGACCTGACCGCGCTGTAATCGGTGTGGATGAGGTTGAGGGGCAGTTTTTGGCCAATCAACTGTCCCAAGCGCACGTGGATGATCGGGTGATCCGCATCAGTGCAGGACAAAAATTGGACGGACCCGGATGGTATGTTTTTGCACGCAAGGGGTTCCTGTCGGAATATCGCAAAACGCGCCAAGTTGCCTCAATTGATCTGCGTAATATCGCGGGTCTGCTGGGTGTACATAACCACCAAAATGCATGTGCGGCCTATGGAGCATTGCGCACCCTTGGCCTTGCTCCCCGTGTGATTGAAGAGGGATTTAAATCCTTTGCAGGCTTGGCGCATCGATCACAATTTGTGCGAGAAATTAATGGGGTGCGCTATATCAACGATAGCAAGGCCACCAATATTGACGCCGCAGCCATGGCATTGCAGGCCTTTGAAAATATCCGCTGGATCTGCGGCGGCCTGATGAAAGAGGGAGGTGTCGATGCACTGCAGGACATCGCCAAAACATCCGTGAAAAAGGCTTATGTTATTGGGCGAGAGGCCGCGGAATTTGCTCGCCAAATCGGGGTTGAAGCAGAGGTTTGCACAACCATGCATGCGGCCGTTCAGGCGGCAGCGCGGGATGCAGAAACAGGGGACACAGTGCTGCTTGCCCCTGCGGCGGCAAGCTTTGATCAATACGACAATTTCGAACTGCGGGGTCAGGATTTTATCAAAATCACCCACACCCTTTCCCCGTGATTTACCACAACTCCTAACATCAGTATGAATTCTGTACTGTGTCGGTCTTACTTCGGTGCGCAGCGCACGGACTTTATTGGATGTTAAGGGTTTTCTTTACCCTGTCATAATATCACGAGCGGCGGCCATGCCACTGCTCCAAGCCCATTGGAAATTATAGCCGCCAAGCCAGCCTGTGACATCCATCGCTTCACCCACTATATAAAGTCCCTGCACTCGTTTGGACATCATGGATTTTGACGATATCTCCTCAGTTGCAATGCCGCCCAACGTGACCTCGGCCGTGCGATACCCTTCGGACCCACTGGGGCGCAAGGACCAGTTTTGCAATCGGTCAAACAGGGTATTTAGCCGCTCATCGGACCAATCGGCCAGATTGCCCGTTAAATCTAAATCTCGCGCCAAATGATCGACTAGCCGCGCGGGTAGGTGGGTGGCCAGTTCGGTTTTAAAATTGCGCCGTCCGCTGATTTGGCGTTGATCGCGTAAGGACATCATGGTGGTGCCATTGGGATTTAGGTTTAACTTGATGTCGGAACCCTCGCGCCAAAAGCTGCTAATTTGAAGGATAGCTGGACCCGAGAGACCGCGGTGCGTGAACAACATCGCTTCATCAAATACACCGTTGCCCGCCCGCGCCTGAACGGTGAGCGAGACGCCTGAGATTTCCGCAAACCGCCCGTCGGAAAACGTAAACGGCACAAGCGCAGGGCGCGTCTCAGTGACCCGCATCCCGAATTGTGTAGCGATATCATATGCAAAGCTTGTCGCCCCCATTTTTGGAATGGATTTGCCACCCGTGGCAAGGACCAGATTTTTGCAAGTTAGGGTTTCGGCGCGATCCTCGCATAGGGTGTCCAAGGTGAAGATGCCGTTTTCATGGCGCACCCCAGTGACAGTGGTTTTCAACCAAAGCTCTGCCCCCGCCGCTTGCATCAAATCGCGCAGCATGGCGATGATATCTTGGGCAGAGGTGTCGCAAAACAATTGCCCCAAAGTTTTTTCGTGAAAGGGGATGTCGTAGCGCTGAACCAAATCAATAAAATCCCATTGCGTATAACGCGCCAATGCGGATTTTGCGAAATGGGTGTTTTCAGATAAGAAATTTTCAGCGCTGGCGTAGATATTAGTGAAATTACATCGTCCGCCGCCTGAAATGCGTATTTTTTCACCTGCTGCCTTAGCATGATCAATGACCAGTGCATCCCGCACATGTGCTGAGCACATCATGCCTGCTGCTCCCGCGCCAATTACTATCGTTTCAAATCGCATGGCTCCCTCGTGGCGGTTTTCAACCGAATTGGCAAGGGGGATGTATTTTATCTGGCCAGAGGGGATGAAATTCGGTATCAATATGCAAATGATCCCGAAAACGGGGCACGTCAGAGGCAGTAAAAGGCAAAACTTATGACTGAAATGGTCTATGGTTCCGTCCCCGCATCCAGGGGAGAACCTATTCTTCCCAAATGGTGGCGCACCGTTGATAAATGGACATTGATGTCCGTTATGCTATTGTTTTCGATCGGTATTTTGCTGGGCCTTGCTGCCTCGCCTCCATTGGCAGAGAAAAACGGCTTTGCGCCTTTCCACTATGTACAGCGACAGGCAGTTTTTGGGGGCATAGCCCTGATTGTGATGTTTATCACATCTATGATGTCACCCATCTTGGTGCGCCGCTTGGCCGTTTTGGGGTTTATTATGGCCTTTATAGCGGTGGCGCTGCTTCCCATGTTTGGTACTGATTTTGGTAAAGGGGCGGTGCGTTGGTACGCGCTTGGCTTTGCATCACTGCAGCCGTCTGAATTTTTGAAACCCGGGTTTGTTGTGGTCAGTGCATGGATGTTGGCTGCCGCACAAGAAATCAGTGGCCCCCCAGGGCGCATGTACTCGTTTATCTTGACGATGACTATCGCAGTGATGTTGGCCCTACAACCTGATTTTGGGCAAGCCTGTTTGGTGTTGTTTGCATGGGGGGTGATGTATTTCGTGGCGGGTGCATCGATTCTTCTGTTGCTGGGCATGGCGGGGCTGGTCGTTTTCAGCGGCACGCTCGCTTATCGATACTCTGAACACTTTGCCCGCCGCATTGATGGGTTTTTGTCCCCGGATGTCGATCCGCGCACGCAGTTGGGATACGCCACAAACGCGATCCAAGAGGGTGGATTTTTTGGTGTTGGCGTGGGTGAGGGGCAGGTGAAATGGTCCCTGCCTGATGCTCATACAGATTTCATCATTGCCGTGGCCGCCGAAGAATATGGATTTGTGTTGGTGGCAATCATCATCGCGATTTATGCCAGCATTGTTTTGGTCTCACTCTCGCGTCTGATGCGGGAACGCGATACTTTTATTCGATTGGCAGGTGCGGGTTTGGCCTGTTCCTTCGGCGTACAGGCTGTCATCAACATGGGGGTCGCGGTGCGTCTGCTTCCTGCCAAGGGGATGACATTACCATTTATTAGTTATGGGGGATCTTCGCTGATTGCGGGGGGGATTGCGCTTGGGATGTTGCTTGCATTCACGCGCGCGCGCCCTCAAAAGAACATTGCAGACGTAATTAACGGATATCGATAATGACCAAAGCGCCTTTGGCGATTTTAGCAGCAGGTGGAACGGGAGGTCACATGTTCCCTGCACAGGCTTTGGCAGAGGCATTGTTAGAGAAAGGGTGGCGAGTAAGGCTTACCACTGACGCACGCGGTGCACGCTATGTTGGCGGCTTCCCAGCTGCGGTTCAGATCAAAGTTCTAAAATCAGGCACATTTGCCCGCGGCGGTATTTTGACCAAGACATTAGTTCCGTTTCAGATTGCAGGTGGCAGTTTGATGGCGCTGGCACAAATGATTGTGGCTCGTCCCACAATTGTGATTGGGTTTGGGGGATACCCCTCGATTCCTGCGCTGAGCGCTGCAACGATTTTAAGCATTCCGCGTATTGTACATGAACAAAACGGGATCTTGGGTCGAGTTAATCAATTATTTGCATCCGTGGTGAATGCGGTTGCCTGTGGCACATGGCCTACCGAAATGTCGGACAAGATTAAGGGCCACCATGTTGGCAATCCCGTACGCGCGGCCATCGCCGAACGCGCCGGGGCGGGGTATATCCCACCAGGGGATTATCCGATGTCCATCCTTGTTATGGGTGGATCACAGGGTGCGCGCATTCTATCGGATGTGGTGCCTCCCGCGATTGCGGGCTTGCCCATGGCGATGTTGTCCCACATCCGCGTATCCCATCAGGCCCGCCCTGAAGACCAAGAGCGGGTCGAGGCCTATTACACTGAGCAAAACATCCCTGCAGATGTGCGTCCGTTTTTCGATGATATCCCCACTCGGATGAGTGAGGCTCAATTGGTAATCTCACGCGCTGGGGCCTCAACCGTTGCGGATATTTCGGTGATTGGACGCCCCTCTCTCCTCGTGCCTTTGGCCTCGGCCATTCGGGATGAACAAAGTGCAAATGCAAAGGGATTGGTGCATGCCGGTGCCGCCGAAGTAATTCGCGAACCTGATTTTCAGGTTGAAGATTTAACTACACGGCTTGAGGCGATTTTCAACGATCCAGTGCGGGCCAGTCAAATGGCAAGTGCTGCATTGAAAACATCCGTGCCTGATGCGACACAGCGCTTGTTGGATTTGATCCAAACGTTGACAAAGAAAGATAGCTAAATGAACGTAGCCGCAACCAAGCTCCCCACCAATGTTGGGCCCATCCACTTCGTTGGAATTGGCGGTATTGGCATGTCGGGCATTGCCGAAGTTTTGTTAAACCTTGGCTACCGCGTGCAAGGCTCAGACTTAAAAGAAAGCAAGATCACACAACGTTTGGCTGATTTGGGTGCTACGATCTTTATCGGACAGCGTGCCGAAAATTTGGAACATGCCGAAGTGGTGGTAATTTCATCGGCGATCAAAACAGGCAACGCCGAATTGGATCAGGCGCGTTTGATGGGACTACCTGTTGTGCGCCGTGCGGAAATGTTGGCCGAACTGATGCGCATGAAATCCAATGTTGCGGTTGCGGGTACGCACGGCAAAACTACCACTACAACCATGGTGGCAACCCTATTGGATAGGGGCGGTATTGACCCAACGGTGATCAATGGTGGCATCATTCATGCCTATGGGTCAAATGCCCGTATCGGGCAGGGCGAGTGGATGGTGGTTGAAGCTGATGAAAGCGATGGAACATTCAACCGCCTGCCTGCCACAATCGCTATTGTGACAAACATAGATCCCGAACATATGGAACATTGGGGAAGTCTCGAAAACCTACGTCTAGGTTTTTATGATTTTGTCTCGAACATCCCTTTTTATGGTTTGGCTGTCTGCTGCACCGATCATCCCGAGGTTCAATCTCTGGTTGGGCGTATTTCGGATCGTCGTGTAGTGACCTATGGGTTTAACGCCCAGGCCGATGTGCGCGCCGTCAACCTCAGCTATTCAGGCGGTTCGGCCCATTTTGATGTCGAATTTCAAGAGGATGGGAAGGCAATTCGCAGCCTATGTCTGCCCATGACGGGGGATCACAATGTATCAAACGTACTCTCGGCAATTGCAGTTGCGCGGCATTTGGGCGTAAAAGAGGCCGAGATTAAATCTGCCCTTGAAAACTTCAAAGGGGTCAATCGCCGCTTTACTAAAGTGGGTGAGGTGGATGGCGTTACCATCATTGATGATTACGGCCACCATCCTGTTGAAATCGCGGCGGTGCTCAAAGCTGCGCGTCAGGCATCAACTGGCCGCGTTATCGCAGTGCATCAACCTCACCGTTACACACGGCTGCATTCCCTGTTCGAAGATTTCTGCACTTGCTTTAATGAGGCTGACGTGGTCGCCATTGCAGAGGTGTTTGCAGCAGGCGAAGACCCGATTGAGGGAGCAAGCCGTGATGATCTGGTCGCGGGTTTACTCCGTCACGGCCATCGTCACGCCAGTGCGCTTCAGAATGAAGGCGACTTGGAACATCTTGTGCGCACACATGCCCAATCGGGTGATATTGTCGTCTGCCTTGGTGCAGGAACAATTTCCGCATGGGCAAATGCATTGCCCGAGCGATTGGGGAAATAGAGGTCGCTTCATATCCCTAGACAGTCGATAGACATAAAAGCGCCGATCCAAACTTCATTGAATTTAGTTATGTGCTAACCGTCATCTTGACACTACGCCGACCTGCCCATGGGAAGCGCTCATGCACTACCCGATGTCGGCTTATGAGCTGATCCAAAGTAGACGTAATTGGCAGATGCGGGTTTTTATTGCGATGCTTCTATGAATATTGCATATCTCGTGCAACCACAGGAGCAGGCCATGAACAGCATCCCAGAACCACGCGGCGCATTGACATCAGGAATGTCATTAGCGGAGCTAACTTGGTTGCGCGTGGGTGGGCCTGCGGATTTTTTCTTTCAGCCCGCGGACAGGGATGATCTGGCTGATTTTCTGCGTGCGCTTCCTGCGGATATCCCTGTTTTCCCCATGGGTGTAGGCAGCAACCTGATAGTTCGGGATGGGGGCCTGCGCGGCGTAGTGATACGCCTTGGGCGTGGTTTTAATTATATTACACTTCAGGACGATTTGATCATCGCAGGCGCAGCGTGCCTTGATTCCCACGTAGCGCGGCGTGCGGCGGATCAGGGGCGCGATTTGACGTTCCTGCGCACAATCCCCGGTTGCATAGGTGGTGCAGTTCGGATGAATGCGGGGTGTTATGGTTCCTATGTGGCCGATCATTTTGTTCAGGCGACACTTGTCACACGTCGGGGTGAAGTGATCACGTTGACCAATGATCAGATCGCGTTTGAGTATCGTCAAACTGATGTTCCCGAAGGTGCTGTTATTACCGAGGCAGTGTTTCGTGCCCCCATAGGAGAGGCAGAGGCGTTGCACGCCAAAATGGATGCACAACTGCGCAAACGCAATGAAACCCAACCAATCAAAGAGTGCAGCGCGGGTAGCACATTTCGCAACCCTGCAGGGTTTTCCAGCACAGGGCGCGTGGATGACTCCCACGACCTAAAAGCATGGAAGGTGATTGATGATGCGGGCCTGCGTGGCGCTACCCTTGGTGGGGCGCAGATGAGTGAAAAGCATTCTAACTTTATGATCAATACGGGCGGCGCCAGCGCCGCTGACCTAGAAGGATTAGGAGAATTAGTCCGAAAAAAGGTTTTCCAAAACGCAGGAATAGAGTTAGAGTGGGAAATCATGAGGGTTGGTGAACCGACCCCAAAATAGCATAACATAAGTTGTGAGAACAACAATAAGGCCAAAATGGCCATATACACGAGGCGAATTCGGGTATGTCGAGCAGGACAAATCCCAAAGTCGTGGTTTTGATGGGTGGCCCTTCGGCCGAGCGCGAAGTGTCCCTTGTCAGTGGGCGTGAATGCGCCGCGGCTTTGCGTGAAGCAGGATATAATGTTACGGAGTTGGATGCTGCGCCAACGCTGGCTTCTGATCTGGCGCAAATTGCTCCCGATATTGTATTCAATGCGCTGCATGGCCGTTGGGGTGAAGATGGCTGCGTTCAAGGTATCCTTGAATGGCTGCGCATCCCGTATACGCATTCTGGTGTATTGGCCTCGGCACTTGCTATGGACAAACAGCGCAGCAAAGAGGTGTTTGCATCCGCGGGCCTACCCATTGCGCATAGTGTGATTGTCGGTCGTGATCAGGTGCAGCGCAAACATGTGATGGCTCCACCTTATGTGGTGAAACCAAATAACGAAGGATCTTCGGTCGGGATTTACATTGTAAAAGAGGATGCCAATTCACCGCCCCATTTATCAGATGACATGCCCGACACTGTAATGGTCGAGAACTATTTGGCGGGGCGCGAGTTGACCACCACGGTGATGGGGGATAGCGCACTGGGCGTGACCGAAATTTTCACCGATGGTTGGTATGACTACGATGCCAAATACGCCGACGGCGGATCGTATCATGTCGTCCCTGCCAATATACCTGCAGATATAACGCAGGCTTGCATGGACTTTGCGCTGAGCGCCCATCATGTATTGGGGTGTAAAGGTGTTAGTCGGACGGATTTTCGTTGGGATGATACGCGCGGGCGCGATGGTTTGTTCCTTTTGGAAACAAACACACAGCCGGGTATGACGCCCACATCCTTAGTGCCTGAGCAGGCGCAAAAAATTGGGATCAGTTTTGAGGATCTTTGCGATTGGATGATAAAGGATGCCTCATGCGACCGCTAAGTAAGAGATATACCAATGTGAGTGACCCCGCACCGTCGCGGCTGTCGTATCGGTTGATGCGTTTTATGCTGACACCCTTGTTGCGTCGGTTGGTATTTTACGGAATTCCTGGGTTTGTTTTGGCGCTAGCTGTGGGATTTTATTTCGCAAATGAAGAGCATCGCGAAAATTTGCGCGCATTCGCGGATGATGCGCATCGCAGCATTATCGAACGTCCCGAGTTCATGGTAAGCGCCGCACAGATTACAGGCGCTGGTCCAACGTTGGAAGAAGATATTCGCGAAGTTCTGCCTGTTGATTTCCCAATCAGTAGCTTTTCTCTTGATGTGCAAGAGATGCGCAAAATTTTGGTGGAACTGGCATCCGTCGCGAATGCATCGCTTCAGGTTCGGGACGGTATTTTATTAATTGATATAAGCGAACGTAAACCTGCCTTTGTGTGGCGTAAGCGGGATGGATTGGAATTGCTTGATGAAACGGGTCATTACGTGCGTTCGATTACAGCACGAATGGATTATCCCAATTTGCCATTGATCGCTGGTGAAGGGGCGGATGATAATATTGCTGAGGCTCGCGCGTTATTGGCCAGTGCCGCGCCCCTTGCGGAGCGTTTGCGTGGTTTAATTTATGTGGGAGGACGGCGCTGGGATCTGGCGTTGGATCGCAATCAACGCATCATGTTGCCCGCCGAAGGCGCGGTGCAAGCCTTAGAAAAAGTTTTGATTTTAAATGATACCCAAGAGTTGCTGGATCGCGCAATCAGTGTTGTGGACATGCGTTTGAGCGAGCGTCCAACGTTACGCCTTGCGGATGGCGCATCCAGCATGCTTTTGCGGCAAATTAAGAGTAGTGGAGCCGATCAATGACCGATTTTTATGATGCTCAACGTGCAATGCGATCAATGCGCAAGGCCGCACTTCAGCGCGGCGTGATTGCCGTATTAGATGTGGGAAGTGCCAAGATTGGGTGTCTGATCCTGCGCTTTGACGGTGTGGATCGCAACATTGACGCCGAAACCGTCGGGCCAATGGCAGGTCAATCAGGGTTCCGCGTTATCGGATCTGCCACAACACGATCCCGCGGCATTGAATTTGGCGAAGTGATCTCAATGCCCGAAGCGGAACGCGCCATTCGCACGGCCTTGCAATCTGCACAAAAATTGGCAGGCACGCGTGTGGATCATGTGATTGCGTCTTTTTCAGGCGGTGCGCCGCGGTCTTATGGATTGGCGGGACAAATCACGGTCGAGGATCAGTTTGTTACCGAGCAACATATTGCCAAAGTTTTATCGGCCTGTGATGTCCCTGCTTACGGCGAAGGACGCGAGGTTTTGCATGCGCAGCCTGTGAATTTTGCATTGGACTATCGTTCGGGATTGTCCGATCCGCGCGGTCAAATCGGGAAAGAGCTTTCGACTGATATGCATATGTTAACGGTCAGTGAAAAATCAATCCTTGATCTGGCCTATTGTATCAAACGCTGTGACTTGGAATTGGCGGGGATCGCTTCATCCGCATATGCATCTGGCATGGCCTCCTTGGTTGAGGATGAGCAAGAGTTGGGATCAGCGTGCATTGACATGGGTGGCGGCACCACATCCCTGTCTGTTTTCATGAAAAAACACATGATTTACGCGGATACGGTGCGTTTAGGAGGGGATCACGTGACGCGCGATATTTCGATGGGTCTACAGGTTCCCATCGCCACAGCCGAACGTATTAAAACACGCAGTGGCGGTTTAATAGCAACGGGCATGGATGATCGCGATATGATCGAAATTAGTGGTGATACAGGCGATTGGGAGCATGATCGTCGCACCATCAGCCGTACTGAATTGATCGGGATCATGCGCCCGCGGGTTGAAGAGATTTTAGAAGATGTACGTGCGCATCTGGATGCAGCCGGGTTTGAACATTTGCCCAGTCAGCAAATTGTTTTGACAGGTGGCGCCAGTCAGGTGCCCGGTATGGACACGTTGGCCGGCCGTATTTTGGGGCAGCAGGTGCGCCTAGGTCGCCCCTTGCGCATCCATCGATTGCCACAAGCCTATTCGGGGCCCAGTTGCTCGGCATTGGTCGGCGTTTCACTTTTTGCAGCGCACCCCCAAGACGAATGGTGGGACTTCGAAGTGCCCGCGCAAAAATTAGGCGCGCGCTCTATTAGCAAAGCGCTTCGTTGGTTCAAAGAAAATTGGTAACCACAAATTGTTGTGTACTTGGCCAGATAGGGCGAATTTTCGCTGTTTTTCACTATATTTTGCATAAAAATTGCGTTTTTTGCGTGACCTTGGATGCGATCAGAGGTAAACTTGGGATCATATAGGCGAAATTAACCCAGAAAACTGGGACATCAGGCGGACAAATGACATGACATTGAATCTATCGGTACCCGAGGAAAATGAATTAAGACCACGCATCACGGTGTTTGGCGTTGGCGGTGCTGGCGGCAATGCTGTGAACAACATGATTGAAAAGCAGCTTGACGGCGTTGAGTTCGTTGTCGCGAATACAGATGCGCAGGCCCTTCAGCAAAATCAATCTGCATCCCGCATCCAATTGGGTGTTAAAGTCACCGAAGGTTTGGGCGCAGGTGCACGTGCTGAAGTAGGCGCGGCAGCAGCCGAGGAAAGCATTGAACAAATTGTGGATCATTTGGCAGGGGCACACATGTGCTTCATCACCGCTGGTATGGGTGGCGGCACGGGAACTGGTGCAGCTCCGATTATTGCACAAGCTGCACGTGAAATGGGCGTCCTAACTGTTGGTGTTGTCACTAAACCGTTCCAGTTTGAAGGCGCCAAGCGTATGCGTCAGGCAGAGGCAGGCGTTGAAGCGTTACAGAAAATGGTCGACACATTGATCATCATTCCAAACCAAAACCTGTTCCGTCTTGCGAATGAAAAGACCACCTTTACTGAAGCCTTCAGCATGGCAGACGACGTATTGTACCAGGGTGTAAAAGGGGTGACGGATCTTATGGTGCGCCCTGGTTTGATTAATCTTGATTTCGCGGATGTTCGTGCTGTAATGGACGAAATGGGCAAGGCGATGATGGGTACGGGCGAGGCAGAAGGCGAAGATCGCGCCAAGCAAGCTGCTGAAAAAGCCATCGCAAACCCATTGTTGGACGAAATAAGCCTCCGTGGCGCACGTGGCGTCCTGATCAACATCACAGGTGGTTATGATCTGACCCTATTTGAATTGGATGAGGCAGCAAATCGAATCCGTGAAGAGGTAGACCCAGATGCCAACATCATCGTTGGTTCAACTCTCGATCCAGATATTAGTGGCGTGATGCGCGTATCTGTTGTTGCAACAGGTATTGATGTTAGCGAAGGCGTTGCTGATATTCCTGTGCCTTCCCACGCGGCCCCTGCATTTGCCTCAGTTGTGGAGGAAGTTTCCGAAACAGAGCCTGCGGTTGCGGCAGAAGAACTGGGCTTGTTTGATGCAGGCCTCAGTGAAACTGAAGAGGCCAAGCCGATGTTTGCCCCTGCTGCAGAATTTCAAGCCTATGCCGCAGAAGAGCCTGCACCAGCTATCCAGCCAGAAGTTACCGAAGACGCAAACGAGGCATTTGTCGCCCCCAAAGCGTCTGCACCAGGCACACCATCTGAGGATACGTTGGCACGGTTGCGAACTGCCGTTCTGAATACCGGAGTCGCACGCACACCTGAGCAAATCGCAGAAGAACCATCCGAGTCCGATCGACCGCGTTTTGGTATAGGTTCCCTAATCAATCGCATGTCAGGTGGGTCTGAAGCTGCGCCAAAGGCACAACCTGCGGTCCGTTCACAGCCGGCAATGAGCGAGCCAGCGACCGCTGCAGCGCAGGGCGAACATTCACAAGAACAAGAAAAAATTGAAATTCCTGCGTTCTTGCGACGTCAGGCAAATTAGGCCAACTACGAGAAAAACCCATTAAAAACCATCGCTTAGGTGATGGTTTTTTCGTTGGAGGCAAAAATCCGCCTATGCCTAATGGCTTTGTTACACAGAGTTACAAAGTTTGAATTGTATTTTAGCGTCCTGAACAATAAACGCGAGCGAGGGTACATGCCGAGCAGGTGTAAGGAGCCAGAGTGCAAGCAACACTATCGACAACATTGACGTTTACGGATATCGGACTTCATTCTGGTGCGCCTGTGACGATGCACATTCACCCTGCATCGGCGGATCACGGCATCTGGATCAAACGTAGCGATATCACCATCGGCGATCCATTGGTTGCTGCGCGTTGGGATAATGTCGTACAGACCCAGTTGTGCACAAAGTTGGCAAATGATCTGGGATCTGAGGTGTCGACAGTTGAACACGTCATGGCCGCACTTGCTGGTTGTGGGGTGCATAATGCACTGATCGAGGTCGATGGACCAGAATGCCCAATCTTGGATGGCAGCGCGGTTCCCTTCGTGCGTGCGATCCTTGGGGCAGGGGTGGTTTCATTGGACGCGCCCGTGCGTGCAATCCGCATATTGGCACCTGTTGAGTGCAAAACGGATCAGGGGTGGGCACGTTTAGAACCCTCCGATGCGCCAGAAATGCAGTTTGCTATTGATTTTGCGGATCAGGCGATTGGCAAACAGTCTAAATCACTGAATCTTTCGAATGGTTCCTTCGTGCGAGAGCTGTGTGACAGCCGTACATTCTGCCGCAACAGTGATGTTGAAACAATGCGTGCCAATGGCCTTGCACTTGGCGGATCTTTTGAAAACGCGGTTGTTGTGGACGGGGATCAAATTTTGTCACCCGGTGGTCTGCGCCACGCTGATGAGGCAGTGCGTCACAAAATGTTGGATGCGCTTGGCGATATGGCATTGGCGGGTGCGCCAATTATAGGTCGTTATGTCGGGTATCGCGCGGGCCATGCGTTGACCAATTCATTACTGGGCACAATGTTTGCGAACCCTCGGTGTTTTGAAGTTGTGAATTGTGATCATGATACCGCTGCGTTGCTTCCAGGGGCAGGCGCACATTTGGACGAAGTTTGCGCAGTCGCCTAGGCGATACTTTAATTTAATGCATTCCCTCGGCGATTTTTTGTATGCAGTCTGTAACAATCATTTTGCGTTACATTTTTCTATGCTAGATCATCCCCCAATCGTCAGTTAAGCTGACCAAAAAGATAAAGTGGAAATAGATGACAACAGGCCGCTTACACGCATTTCGAATTGCCGCTTTCGTAACGCTTTTTGCAGTTGCGGGTTGCTCTGGTTCGAAAACCGCAACATTCGTTGACGTCGAAGGCTTTGGCCCGGATCAAATTTATGAGCGCGGTGAATACGAAATGGACCGTGGACGTTTTGCCGATGCCGCCTTTTTCTTTTCTGAGGTAGAACGCCTTTACCCCTATTCAGAGTGGGCACAGCGCGCGATGATGATGCAGGCCTATGCCCATCATGAAAACCGCGCCTATGACGAAACCCGCGCAGTGGCGCAAAGATTCATTGATTTCTATCCTGCAGAAGAGGACGCGGCCTATGCGCAATTCTTGATTGGATTGTCCTATTACGACCAAATCGCTGATGTTGGACGGGATCAAAAAATCACGCGTCAGGCGTTACAAGCGTTTCGAATTGTCATCGAACAATATCCTGACAGTGAATATGCGCGTTCTGCAAATTTAAAATTCGACCTTGCGTTTGATCACCTGGCTGGCAAAGAGATGGAGGTTGGGCGTTACTATCTTGGGCGCAAAAACTTTGCCGCTGCCATCAACCGTTTCCGTAATGTTGTTGAGTCCTTCCAAACCACCACACATACGGCCGAGGCGTTGCATCGTTTGGTTGAGGCGTATTTGTCCCTTGGCCTAACAGATCAGGCACAAACAGCGGGGGCCATTTTGGGCCATAATTTCCAATCAACCGAATGGTACGAAAGCAGTTATAAATTATTGACGGATCAGGGGCTTAAACCTCGTTTGACCGGCACAGGGTGGCTGCAAAAAGTGCATCGTCAAGTGCTAAAAGGTCAGTGGTTGTAAGGGGCGGATCGCGACATGCTGCGTGGTTTGGACATTCGCGATATGTTGATCATTGATCACTTATCTCTCGAATTTTCCTCTGGGTTAAATGTCCTAACAGGTGAAACGGGCGCTGGTAAATCCATTCTGCTTGACAGCCTTGGATTTGTTTTGGGCTGGCGAGGTCGCGCTGATCTGGTGCGCAGCGGTCAAGATCAAGGCGAGGTCAGCGCATGGTTCGATCTGAGTCCAAGCCATCCCGCGCGCAGTGTTTTGCAAGATGTGGGTATTCCGGTAGAGAATGAATTGATTTTGCGGCGGGTTAACAGCCGGGATGGCCGTAAAACTGCATGGATAAATGACAGGCGCGTGTCGGGTGAAGTGTTGCGTGCTGTGTCCGAACACCTGGTCGAACTACACGGTCAGCACGATGATCGCGGGTTATTGGACTCAAAGGGTCACCTGGATTTATTAGATAGTTTTGGCGGGCATGACGAAATGTTGTCAAATGTATCAGCCGCCTACAGCGCCTTACGCGTCGCAGCAAAGGACTTAATCAAGGCCGAATCCGCCCAAGACGAGCTACGCGCAGAAGAAGAATTTTTGCGCCATGCCGTCGATGAACTGCAAAAACTGGCACCAGCGGCAGGTGAAGAGGCCGAAATGGACAGTCGTCGCCGCTTAATGCAGGGGGCTGAAAAAATCCGTGCCAATATCTCCCATGCGGCACAGGCCTTGGGCCGTGATGGGGCTGAGGGCATGATGAACGATGCGATGCGGTGGCTTGATGGTGCCGCAGATGCCGCCGATGGACGTTTGGAGGAGCCGTTGGCAGCGTTGTCGCGTGCGATGGTGGAATTGGATGATGCGGCCCAAGGGGTTGAGGCATGTTTGGACGCCTTGGAATTCAATCCACATGATCTGGAATTGGCCGAAGAACGTTTGTTTGCGATTCGTGCCTTGGCGCGCAAACATAATGTCGCACCCGATGAACTCTCCTCATTAGCGCAGGAATTAAGCGCCAAGCTGGATCTGCTGGATATGGGGGCTGGCGGCCTGAAGGAATTGAACGCCGCTGTTGCCGCGGCGCAGACTGACTTTGATGAGGCTGCTAATGTTCTAAGTCGCGCACGTAAATCGGCGGCACAGGCGCTGGATCTGGCGATGGTTTCTGAATTGACGCCGTTGAAAATGGAACGCGCCGTGTTCACAACACAGATTAAAGATACCGATCCATCGGCAAGGGGTAAGGATCAGGTGGATTTTGTTGTTGCAACCAACCCTGGCGCACCTGCAGGACCATTGGCGAAAATTGCATCTGGTGGGGAACTTAGTCGCTTTCTTTTGGCTCTTAAGGTGTGTTTGTCTCGCGATGGTGCGCAAAACACAATGATATTTGATGAAATTGATCGCGGCGTTGGGGGCGCAACGGCGGATGCAGTGGGGCGGCGTTTGTCGCGATTGGCGCAGGATGCTCAGGTTTTGGTTGTCACCCACTCGCCACAGGTTGCGGCTCTTGGGGATCGTCATTTCCAAGTTGCGAAACAACAAAACGCGGATATGACATTATCGCGCGTTGATCTGCTTTCAGACGCGGCACGTGTCTTTGAAATCGCCCGCATGATTTCGGGCGATACGATCACTACCGAAGCGCGCGCAGCCGCGCGCGCATTGATTGAAGGGCGCTAGGTCTTATTCGCGCACTAATTTCCCAGGGTTCATCAGATTATGGGGATCAAGCGCCTGTTTGATTGTTCCCATCACATCCCATGCTGCGCCGTGTTCGGCCTCCATAAACTTTTTCTTGCCGATACCGACGCCATGTTCGCCCGTGCAGGTCCCACCATATTCCAGCGCACGCTGTGCCATGCGATCGGACAGGGCAAGCGCCGTTTCGTGTTCAGCCGCATTATCGGGATCAAGCAATAGAACAGAATGAAAGTTTCCATCCCCAACGTGCCCCAAAATTGGCCCCATCAGACCCGATGCGGCGATATCCGCACGGGTTTCTTCGACCGCCTCGGCCAAGTGTGATATCGGAACACAGATGTCGGTAACTACAGCACGCGCGCCTTTACGTGCTGCCAAAATTGCATAATATCCGTTATGACGCAGGGACCACAGCGCTGTGCGATCTTCCGTCCGTTCGGACCATTCGAATTCCTGCCCACCGTTTTCGCGACAAATTGCGCCGAATGTTTCAGCGTCTTGTTTTACGCTATCTGCGCTTCCATGTAATTCGAAGAGCAGATGGGGCATTGGGGGCATGCTGCGATCCGCATATTCATTGAAGGCCTCAACCGTCGCCGTATCCACAAATTCCATGCGTGCCATCGGTAATGCCATTTGGATCGTTTCAATCACGCTTTGCACAGCCCCTCCAAAGCTTTCAAAGGCGACAATCCCCGCGCTGATCGCCTCAGGAATGGGATGCAGTTTCAGGGTCAGTTCAGTAATCAGGCCCAGCGTGCCTTCTGACCCGACCATCAATGCGGTTAAATCATAGCCTGCAGATGTTTTTTTCGCATATGTGCCTGTTTTGATAATGCGCCCGTCGGCCAAAACCACCTCTAACGCCTTGACTGCATCGCGCATGGTGCCATAGCGGACAGTGGTTGTTCCACTAGCCCGTGTTGCAGCCATGCCACCGATGGATGCGTTTGCACCTGGATCAACACTGAAAAACAGGCCCGTATCGCGTAGTGCTTCGTTCACCTCTTTACGTGTGATGCCGGGTTCCGCTGTGATTAGCATATTTTCAGGATCAATGCGCCGGATCTTATTCATCTGTGAAAAATCGATGGTCAGGCTGCTGTCATTTGCCCCAGTCTGCGCCTCGAGCGAGGTTCCCGTGCCCCAGCCCACCATTGGAAGATCAGATCGTGCACAGATTTCAACAATGCGCTGCACCTCATCCGTTGTAGTGGGGTAGGCCACGGCCGCAGGTGGCATCAACTCGAAATGGCTTTCTGAGCGGCCATGAATTTCGCGATCAGATTCTGACGTCGTGAAACGATCCCCCAACAGTTGGCGCAAGGCTTGGGTCGCATTTTGCTTGATCATTGCATCCCTCTGATATTTCATAGCATACAAAGAACACTAGTGCTCTGGCACGAAAATGAAAAGGCAGCAGTCATATGTCTGTGTTGGGTGAAATTTTGGACGGTGTTTTTTCGCGTCTTCGCCTGCGATCCTTGCGGGTGGTTTGGCATGTTGATTTTTGGGGGCTGGCCCTTGTGATTGGCATTGCGAGTGGTGTTGCCGCCGTGTTGGGCGCGCCGATTTCAACCACATTGAGTGTGTTTGAAATGACAAGAGAGTGGCAAACAGGCTTGGCCGTTTTGGTCATGGTTTAATTGGCAACCGGACTGTCATCGCGATATGTGGATCGGTCGTTTTTCCTAACCCAGTTGGAACGTCGCAATATTCATGTTGCGATTGGCCCGCAGGAATATTTGCTCGAATTGGTGCTCACAGATGCCACCATGCGCCCCATTGATGAGGCGGCTCAAGCAGATTAGGATTTTGGTGGAAAAGGGCCATTATGTCAGTGCTGCTAGAACATTAAACACCGCAATGACCGTGTTTGAGCGTACACGCGCGGCCTATCTACCCGTGGTTAAGATAGGTGGGGACACTGCCCCCTCGCAAATCGTGGGACGGTTGTACGAAGTTGACGCATTGTGCGCCTATAATAAGGCCCTGTCTGATGCCGCAGAGGAAGAGCACAGTTAGTTAAATCTGTTCAACTGCAACTTGGTTTTGTGTGTAAAACGCGATGTGCCCTGCAATTGCTTCGATACCTGCGATCGGCATCTCATAGCTCCATCCCATATTGGCGAGGGTTTGGGATTTCGTGATGATGGAATAATACGTCGCGCTTCCTTTGTAGGGACAGATACTTGTTTGATCTGTCTTCTCAAGAAACGCCATCGCTAAATCAGATTTAGGAAAATAGATCACTGATGGCAAATCACCTTCGATCAATTCAATGGCATTTTTGCTTTCGCCGATAACGGCACCGCCTGCGCGAACGCTCCATGTGCCCGTGGCGTTGCGTGTTGTGATATGGTCTGACATGGCGGTTCCTTTTTTCTTCATGGTCGAACCCAAACCATGTCACTGTAACTCATTTATGTCACAGCGGTTGGGTCGCATCCGATAACCATACCTGTTCTGCTGCGTCTAGGCGAGGATGAATTTTGTCGCGGCATGATTGGTGATAGGAATTGAGCCATGCAACCTCATCACTGTTCAGCATGTCGCGCAGGATCATGCGGCGATCAATAGGCACGTAAGTGAGTGTTTCAAATTCAAGCAGATTGGTCAAATTACCATCGGGTTGATCAGGTGCAGGGACAACAATTAATAGATTTTCTGTACGAATTCCAAAATGCCCCTCGCAGTAAAATCCGGGTTCATTCGACAGGATCATGCCAGGTTCGAACGGAAGTGTGGAACGACGCGATAGGTTTTGAGGACCCTCATGCACCGACAGAACGTGCCCCACACCGTGGCCCGTGCCGTGTTGATAATCCTGACCCGCGGACCACAGGGCGGCACGTGCAAATGCATCAATGTCGCGCCCCGAAATACCATGGGGAAAGCGCAGGCGAGAAATGGCAATCATCCCCTTTAGAACACGGGTAAAGGCACGCTTGACCTCATCTAATTGATCCCCAATCGCGAGCGTTCGGGTGATGTCGGTTGTGCCGTCCTGATACTGTGCGCCGCTATCCACCAAATAAACTCCGCCCGCGTTCAATGTCTTATTACTGTCGGTGGTGACGCGATAATGGGGCAAGGCTGCATTGGAGCCTGCGGCAGAAATCGTATCAAAACTGATCTCGTCCATCAGCGGGTCTTGGCGGCGAATTTCCTCCAGCCGCGTGGCCGCATCAATCTCTGTCAGCGTTCCATGCGGTTCAGTATCAAGCCATGCTAAAAACCGACACATCGCCACCGCATCGCGCAGGTGACTTTCGCGGGCACTTTTTAATTCTGTTGCGTTCTTACAGGCTTTTGGCAGGCTAACGGGGTCGGTTGATAAGATCGCATTGTCGGATAATGCATGAGAAATTGCATAGGGAACGCTGCCTGCATCTAGGCGCATAGCGCCTTGAAAAGACGAAATATAATTAAACAAATCATCTGGATTTCGAAGTTGAACTTCGTTTCCTAAATGCACGCGGATGTCTCGGGCCTTTTGAGCGTGCATAAACAAATCAACGCGTGCATCGTCATGCAAAACCGCAAATCCATGAACCACGGGGTTATGGGATACATCCTGACCGCGAATATTAAGTAACCAACAAATGCTGTCGGGTAAGGATATGAAGGCGGCGGCGTGCCCCGCGGATTTTAATTCTGCGGCTAGGCGTGTGCGTTTGTCTAGATGCGTTTCGCCTGACAGGGTGTCTTCAAAAACTCGTGCCAAACCCATGGGCGGAGCGGGTCTGTCCTGCCAAATCGGATCAACTAAATTGTCCACCGACTGCACCGTGATATTTGTTCCGCGAAGGTCATTTTCCAATGATTTTATTTCATGGGCGCTGTGCAGCCATGGATCAAATCCCACGATACCAGAGGTCAAGTTGTCCTTTAACCAATCGCCCAGTTGCAGTTCAGGCCAATCAACGGGGACAAAGGGTGCGCGCGTTTGTTCTTTTACTTGGACGCGGTAGCGGCCATCAACAAACACACCTGCAGCATCCTGTGTGACGGCACAAAACCCAGCCGACCCTGTAAAGCCCGTAAGCCATGCCAGACGTTCATCAGCAGCGGCCACATATTCGCCCTGATGTACATCAGCACGTGGAATCAGAAAAGCATCAACACCAGATTTGCGCATCTGATTGCGCAGCATAATCAGGCGTTCGGGCCCCATTTCAGGTTCTGAAGAGGCTTCGAAACTTTGATAAACCGCTTTATTCATCTTTAACTCGCGCGTTTAATTCCCATGACACGGGCGCGTGCTCTTGGATCTTGATCAAAGAGCGCGGCCAATTGTTCTGTCATTGCGCCTGCCAGCTGTTCGACATCTGTAATCGTGACAGCCCGTTCATAATAACGTGTCACATCGTGCCCAATACCGATCGCCAACAATTCAACAGCCTTGCGTTTTTCGACCATGGCGATCACATCGCGCAGGTGTTTTTCCAAATAATTTGCAGGATTTACCGATAATGTGCTGTCATCAACTGGGGCACCATCAGAAATCACCATCAGGATTTTACGCGCCTCGGGACGCGCAATCATGCGGCGATGGGCCCATTCCAGCGCCTCGCCATCAATGTTTTCTTTCAGCAGGCCTTCTTTCATCATCAGACCCAGATTTGGGCGGGCCCGACGCCAAGGGGCATCCGCTCCTTTATAGATGATGTGGCGCAAATCATTCAGTCGACCGGGTTGTTGCGAGCGTCCCTCTTGCAGCCATTTTTCGCGTGCTTGGCCGCCTTTCCACGCGCGGGTGGTAAAGCCAAGGATTTCAACCTTCACATTGCAGCGCTCAAGCGTGCGGGCCAAAACATCTGCACAAATTGCAGCAATAGAAATGGGTCGTCCGCGCATGGAACCTGAATTATCCAACAACAACGTAACAACTGTATCGCGAAATTCCGTGTCTTGCTCCATTTTGAAGCTTAGCGGAGTGGTTGGGTTTGCAACGACCCTCGCCAATCGACCAGCGTCCAAAATACCCTCTTCCAGATCGAACAACCAACTGCGGTTTTGTTGCGCCTGCAAACGACGCTGAAGTTTGTTCGCCAGACGACTAACTGCCCCTTTTAGCGGTTCAAGCTGTTGATCCAAATAGGCGCGCAACCGTTCCAATTCGATAGGTTCGGCCAATTCTTCGGCATGAATCTCTTCGTCATATTCTGCGTTATAGACAGCATAGTTTGGATCAGCGTCCGAAATCGGCTGCGGTGGGGGTGGGTCAAGCGGCGCATCCCCCTCTGGCATCTCCATTTCGTCGGACATATCGTCATCAGCACTGTCGTCTTGGCTGATCTGTGCTTCTGCTGCGTCCTGTTGCTGTTCTTGGGATTTTTCTGGGTTGGCTTCTGCTTCATCCTCTTGGCTGTCGTCATCCCCTGTGCTGTCGGGATCTTGATCCTCGTCCTGATCCTCTTGCGCCTGATCTTCTTGATCTTCATCGGGCATATCAGGGTCATTGCCTAACTGATCGCCATACCCTAGATCGCTGATAATTTGACGGGCAAATTTTGCAAACTGTCCCTGGTCTGCTAACGCAGTTTCAAGGTTATCTAGAGTGCCAGATGCCTGTTCCTCGATAAATCCGCGCCACAGGTCCATCACGTTGGCTGCTGCTGGGGGCATTTCGCGTCCTGTGGCCAAGTGTCGTATCAAATATCCTGCCGCCGTTGATAGAGGAGCATCCGCTCGATCGCTAATCGTGCCATAGTTCAAACGTGTCGCCTCTGCTCCGATTTTCGCGTCAATGTTGCCCGCGGTACCCGGCATGTCGCGCGCGCCCAGTGCCTCGCACCGTGCGTTTTCCATCGCCTCATAAAGTTCACGCGCCACGGCGCCATTTGGTGCATAGCGCGCATGCGTGCCTGCGTCATGATAGCGGTGATACAGCGCCAACGCGTCGGCAGTGCCACGTGCCACTAATACCTCGTCCCGCGTCATGCGACGACTGATCTGCGGTAGGCGCATATTGTCGCCTGACACCCCAGAGGGATCAATTGTATAGGTCACAGTCAGATCTGCATCATTGGCCATGACCTTGGTCGCTTCGGCTAGTGCTTTTTTAAACGGATCTGCCGGGTTATCACCAGGTTTTGACATATCGACCTCTAACTCACATGCGCGGCTTAGCCTAGTGAAACACTTGCGGCGCTCTCTGGCAATTCCTCATCAAAACAACGCTGGAAGAACTCAGCAACTGTTTGGCGCTCCAGTTCATCGCATTTATTCAGGAACGTCAGACGGAAAGCATAGCCAACGTCTCGGAAAATTTCCGAATTCTGCGCCCAGTTGATTACTGTACGCGGGCTCATCACGGTTGATAGATCGCCGTTCATAAATGCGGTGCGGGTCAGGTCAGCAACCGTAACCATTTGCTTCACCGTTTTGCGGCCCGCTTCTGTGTTGTAATGCGGTGCCTTTGACAAAACGATGGTCGTTTCCGCATCAATCGACAGATAGTTCAAGGTTGAAACCAATGACCAACGGTCCATCTGCGCTTGGTTGATTTGCTGTGTCCCGTGGTAAAGGCCTGTTGTGTCACCCAAACCCACTGTGTTCGCGGTGGCGAACAGGCGGAAATGCGGGTGCGGTGTGATGATTTCGTTTTGATCAAGAAGGGTCAATTTCCCATCATGTTCCAATACACGTTGGATCACGAACATAACATCCGCACGGCCCGCATCATATTCATCAAACACAATCGCCACTGGATTACGCAGCGCCCATGGCAGGATCCCTTCGTGGAATTCTGTGACCTGTTTGCCGTCTTTTAGTTTGATCGCGTCCTTACCGATCAGGTCAATCCGACTGATGTGACTGTCCAAGTTCACGCGCACCGCGGGCCAATTCAAACGAGCCGCAATTTGTTCGATATGGGTTGATTTACCTGTCCCGTGATAGCCCTGAACCATGACGCGGCGATTGTGCGAAAAGCCCGCCAAAATCGCCATTGTTGTATCGGGGTCGAATTTATATGTGCTATCAATCTCGGGCACACGAGAAGAGCGTTCACCAAACGCTTTGACCTCCATATCCGTATCCATTCCGAATGCCTCACGAACAGAAATCGTTTCGGTGGGCTTGGCATTTTGGTCCAACAGTTCGCTGCTCATCCTCTGTGTCCTTTGTTTAGCGGCATGATTGCCTGAACGTGATGTAACATTCATGCGACAGAGGCAAGGGTAAGTGCGATATTTTTTACGTACCCGTGTCCCCACTGCATGTTTTCAGCTTCACGCAATTGTGCAGAAGGGTGACTTGCAACTTTTTCATGATGCGCCACATTTCGTTTGAAATGTAAAGGAGAGGCATATGAAACGTCGCACTGTTATTTTTGGCGCATTATCCACACTGGCTCTAACTCAGGCATTACGTGCCGCATCTGATGCAGGGGAAGAGGTGTTTGAAATCACGCGCAGCGATCAGGAATGGCGCGCAATGCTGAGCAACATTGAATATGATGTCATGCGCGAAGAGGGGACGGAACGCGCCTTTACCTCGCCTTTGGATAAAAATTACGCCGATGGCATGTATCATTGTCGGGGATGCGATTTGCTGCTTTACTCATCTGAGCACAAATATAATTCTGGCACTGGCTGGCCCAGTTTTTGGCAGGCGCAGGAAAATGCCGTTGCCACGAAAGAGGATCGCAAGTTTTTCATGGTCCGAACAGAATGCCACTGCAGCCGCTGCGGATCGCATCTGGGGCATATATTCGATGACGGTCCCCAACCAACCGGCAAACGCCATTGCATCAATGGCGTCAGCCTGGTTTTTAAGGCCGCCTAAATCCTAGAACGAAAAGCTCGCGTCGATGGTGATGAAGAGAATAAACTTATTTTTTGCAAGTTCAGCATTGAAATCATCGAAATCGGTTTCAAACACAGTTTTGTAGGCGGCCGCGAATGCATTTTGCCCTGACACTGTCGCAGTTAGTTGGGTAAAACGGGTACCCGCCTCCGCCAAAATCTGCCATCCTGATTGTCCGACGGGGCGCGTTTAGCCAAGCGCGATGACAGGAACGATGTTTTTGTCCTGCTTGATATTCAGATCAAAATCTCTGGTGTAGGTTGTTCCGTCAAACTCTAGGCTGGCAGTGGATGAATTAAAATTGTAGCCACCCGAAGTCAATCCGCTGCTGATGCGAAACCCACTGCCGGAAGGGTAATAATCAAACATGACGCCCACTTATTCAGATGTGACTTTCCCATCAATGGTCGTGCCACCTTCGGTCGACTTATAGTTTGCGATCCGAAATAGAGTGGTACGCGGATGTCAATATTTTCATTCATCTCAAAGACGGGCGCAGCGTATAAATCCAGCGTCGACAGACCCGCTTTGGCGGTGATGTTTTGGGCAAAGCATGGGGTTGTGAACGCAATACCAGCCAAGGCTGCATATATGTATTTCATGGCGAATTCCTTATTTAAATAATAAGGAACTAAAATGGATTGATAGTTTTTCTTGTGAACGATTAACTAATTGAAATTTGATGAAAATAATTCAACTTCAATTGAGTTTTAGATTGTGGATTATATCAAATACAGCTCGTTTTGCTTGAATGCCCATGGTCTATTTGAAATTACGACTGTCTTTGATCTGATCCCAGGCCCAGACGACTTCTTGTAGCTGTTCTTCTTGGCTGCGATCACCGCCGTTCATGTCGGGGTGCAGCACTTTGATCAGGGCCTTATAGGCTTTGCGCACCTCGGCTTTGCTCCAGCTATCTTTGGCGTCCAAAATTTCGATGGCACGCCGTTCGGTTGGGGGCAGGCGGCGGGTATGTCCCACCGATGTTCCCGCACGTCCAGGGTTTTTTGTAGCATTGTCACCCAACACCTGATGCGGATCCTCAATTCCCAATCGAGCCCATGCGCGGGCCTCGGGATCACGGAAGGATTTGGTTTCGCGTTCCCAAACCTTATCCTTGGACATTTGGGCGTTCATTTCCGCCTCGGTCTGGTTGGTAAAGAAATTCCATTGCGCATTATATTCGCGAACGTGGTCCTTACAAAACCACAGGAATTCGTCCAGCACGTCTGGTGATTTCGGCGCGCGGAATTTTCCCGCCTCGGTGCAACCATCGTGTTCGCATTGGCGCACGGATGTTTCGGATTCACCGGATAAACCGCGGCGACCGCGTGGATTTTTCTTTTTCGAGGCAGACACCGAAATGTCAAAACCGAATGGATCAGACTTGCTCATGACTATACCTTTCGACTCGGGC
>Ga0181601_10000246_pt1 | contig 42830 bp, 38 predicted proteins | sample 041ome_8_FD_133020 | JGI IMG/M metagenome (GOLD analysis project Ga0181601, IMG submission 133020) | Coastal salt marsh microbial communities from the Groves Creek Marsh, Skidaway Island, Georgia - 041407BS metaG (megahit assembly) | ecosystem: Environmental > Aquatic > Marine > Intertidal zone... | reverse complement strand
TATTCCAAAAATCGGACAAGGTTGTTATACACTTTTGCCCAAACGGATATTTACGAGAAAGAAAGATGCTTGATGAGCCACGCTTCAACGATGACGGCAACGAAGTGCGATCCATGCGGGATTACACTGAGATGGCCTATCTCAATTACTCTATGTACGTCATCCTGGATAGAGCATTGCCCAATATTAGTGATGGGCTAAAGCCGGTTCAGAGACGAATAGTCTATGCGATGAGCGAGTTGGGTCTAAAGGCTGGTTCCAAATATAAAAAATCAGCTCGTACCGTGGGTGATGTCCTCGGTAAATATCATCCTCATGGCGACAGTGCGGCCTATGAGGCAATGGTGCTGATGGCGCAATCTTTTAGCTATCGTTACCCGCTGATTGACGGGCAGGGCAATTGGGGCTCATCCGATGACCCTAAATCCTATGCCGCCATGCGTTATACCGAATCCCGTCTGGCACCCTATGCCAAGCTACTTTTGGATGAGCTTGGGCAGGGCACAGTAGACTGGGGTCCAAACTTTGATGGCACCATGGATGAACCAAAGGTTCTCCCGGCGCAAATTCCCAATGTGTTGTTGAATGGTTCTTCAGGCATCGCGGTTGGAATGGCGACGGATATTCCGCCTCATAACCTCCGGGAAGTAGTAAGCGCCTGTGTTTTTATGCTGGAAAATTCCAAGGCAACAGATGAAGAGTTGCTGGAGCACATACAGGGGCCAGATTTTCCAACGGAAGGCGAAATCATTAGTAGTCGTGAAGAAATCGCTGAGATTTATAAAACTGGCCGCGGCTCGATCAAGCAGAGAGCCCGCTGGAGTGTCGAAAGCGGCGAAGTAATTATTTCTGCGTTGCCTTACCAAGTTTCGGGCGCCAGGATATTGGAGCAAATTGCCGAGCAGATGACCGGCAAAAAACTGCCGATGCTGGCTGACTTGCGCGATGAAAGTGACCATGAAAATCCAACGCGCCTGGTGTTGGTTCCGCGCTCGAACAGAGTTGATCTGGATGCGCTGATGGGGCACTTGCTTTCAACGACGGACCTTGAAAAAAACCATCGGGTCAATCTCAATATGATTGGTATCGACGGGCGTCCCGCCGTCAAATCATTGCGCACAATTATCAAGGAGTGGGTCAACTTCCGTTTAATCACGGTGCGTCGCAGGCTTCAATACCGTTTGGATAAAGTTGATGCTCGATTGCATTTGCTGGATGGGTTGTTGATTGCATTCCTCAACCTCGACGAAGTCATTCACCTCATTCGTACTGAAGACAAGCCTAAAGAGGAGTTGATGAAGCGGTTTGAACTGAGTGAGATTCAGGCTGATTACATTCTCGATACTCGTTTACGCCAATTGGCCCGCCTTGAAGAGATGAAAATTAAAGGCGAGCAAGATGAGTTGCAGGAAGAAAAGAAAGAACTCGAACAACTATTAGGGTCTGCAGTTCGACTAAAAACCAAAGTCAAAAAAGAGCTGGAAGCTGTTGCCGAGGAGTTCGGTGACGATCGTCGAAGCAAGATTGTCGAAAGCCAAATTACAGCAAAAGCCTTTAGCGAAGAGGATTTGTTGACTACCGATCCGGTCACGGTAGTGCTTTCAGAAAAGGGCTGGATAAGAGCAGCTCGTGGTCATGATATAGATCCAGGTTCGCTAAACTATAAATCCGGTGATGATTATTTGATCCATACCTACGGTAAATCTAACCAACAGGTTGTATTTATCGATAGCTCCGGGCGCAGTTATTCCTTGGGTGCGCATACACTGCCATCAGCCAGGGGGCAAGGCGAGCCGCTCACGGGTCGCCTGAATCCGGTATCCGGAGCCCAGTTTATCTCAGTGTTGATGGCTCCCTCGGATGACCAGTTAGTCCTTATGTCGTCTGATGCCGGTTACGGTTATCTGTGCAAATTCTCTGATCTTCTGGCTAACAAAAAAGCAGGAAAGGCAGCTTTATCCTTGCCGAAAGGCGCTAAAGTATTGCCACCGGTCTTGATAGATGATCAGGAATCTGACCAAATTGTTGCGGTAACAAATGAAGGTCGAATGCTCGTGTTCCCAATCAGGGATTTGCCGATTTTGGGTAAGGGCAAAGGCAACAAAATTATAAGCATCCCATCTACCCGCGTGATGAGCAGGGAAGAATTTGTGGTCTCAATTGCGGTTGTTCCCGTAGATGGTAAGGTAAAAGTTCACAGTGGTAAGCGTCATCTGCTTTTAAAAGGTGAAGAATTGGCACATTATCAAGGTGAAAGAGGTCGTCGCGGCAGTAAGTTGCCAAGAGGGCTTCAGCGTGTAGATAATTTGACTGTCGAAGACTAATAACCGTAAATCAGGAAAAAGGGAGAGCCTCCTATGCAGAATGTTGCTGACTTAATTACCCACTTTGTCACAGACGCGCTAATGGCGCTTGCCATCTTTGTGATTGGGCGGTGGGTTGCATTTTAAATCGCCAAGCTCCTTCAAAAAACACTTGCTGCCAGAGAAATGGATGCCGCGCTGGTACATTTTGTTCGAAGCCTGGTTTACTGGGGTTTGCTGGCATTTGTAGTTATCGCGGCCCTTGGGCAGCTAGGAATTCAGACCGCTTCCTTTGTCGCTATTATTGGTGCGGCTGGTTTGGCTATAGGCTTGGCCTTGCAGGGATCACTGTCAAATTTTGCTTCCGGCGTGCTGTTGCTCGTATTCAAGCCTTTTAAAGCTGGGGATTTCGTTGAAGCTGCAGGAACGGCGGGTTCAATAGAAAAGATTCAAATATTTACTACTGAGCTTGTTACCCCGGATAACAAACAAATCATCATTCCCAACTCAGCGATAACCGGTGGAACCATTACCAACTACTCTGCCAAGGATACTCGTCGGGTGGATCTAACCATTGGTATTAGTTACGACGATGATATTGATAAGGCTCGGGAATTAATTTTTGATGAAATTTCCAAAGACGACCGCATTTTGAAAGAGCCCGAACCGGTCGTTTTGGTGATGACCCTAGGAGACAGTAGTGTGAATTTTGCATTACGTTCCTGGGCGGCAACATCCGATTACTGGCCCGTTTATAACAGTCTAACCGAGTCCATCAAGAAGCGTTTTGACAAGGATGGAATATCCATTCCGTTTCCACAAACGGATGTTCATATTCATCAGGCAAAAGAATAAGTCAGAAAAAAGCCGCCTGAAAGGCGGCTTTTTCGCTTTAATTCCCTTGTTTTTGTTAAAAAAAAAGCATAAATCGCACGATTTTTTAAATAAAGATACTGTTTACTAGTCAATTAGTGTCATACTGTTCAGGTGTTTAAAGCGTTAAAGGAATAGGAGAGAAACAAGCTACGTTGGTTTCTCTGCATGTATCCCGTCAGAAAACTTGTGCACTTGCTGCCTCGTCCATTTTTTTAAAGCCAATAATACAAACTATGAAGACCTGCTTTCGCAATGGTGATAGTGATAGCAGTTATTTTTTTGTTCACCGTTTAAAGAAGAAAGTAATATGAGTAAAGGTACTGTTAAGTGGTTTAGCGCTGAAAAAGGTTTTGGTTTTATCTGTCCAGAAGATGGTGGAAAAGACCTGTTTGTGCATCACTCGGAAATTCGCGGTAGTGAAGGATTCGCAACATTGAATGACGGCCAGGCTGTTGAATTTGATGTCGGTCAGGGTCAAAAAGGGCCTTGTGCCAATAATGTTCGTCCGCTGTAAGCAGACGTAACATTTGAAAAAGCCGCCTTCTTAGGTGGCTTTTTTTTTGCTTAAATTTATGAAAAGGAACGCAATCTTTTTGTTCTTTTCAAAACAAGAGTCCTGTTAAAACTCTTTAATCCGCAGGCTCAATTCAGGAGGCAAATATGTTTGAGTGGTTTTCAAGTCCAGAGGCATGGGTTGCCTTGTCCACACTGATTGCGCTGGAAATTGTTCTGGGCATAGACAATATCGTCTTTATTTCGATTTTAGTCGGACGTTTACCTGTGGCTCAAAGAGACAAAGCCCGAAGACTGGGAATTGGGCTGGCCATGCTTACGCGTCTACTTTTGCTGTTTAGTCTTGCCTGGATTATGGGCTTGGAGAATCCTCTATTCGCGGTTTTGGGGGAGGAGATTTCTGGCAGGGACATCATTTTACTTTTTGGGGGCTTATTTTTAATTGGAAAGTCGACACTTGAAATACATAGCAGTCTTGAGATTCCAGTGCACGAAGCGAATTCACAAATGGGAGCAAGCTTCATGTCGGTATTGGTACAGATAGCTATTCTGGACATTGTCTTTTCACTAGATTCCGTCATCACAGCAGTAGGGTTAGCGGAATATTTATCAATAATGGTTATCGCCATCGTTGTGTCTGTTGTTGTCATGCTATTTGCAGCCAAACCAATAGGTGAGTTCGTAGACTTGCATCCAACGATCAAAATGCTGGCCCTGTCATTTCTTCTCTTGATCGGCTTTACGCTTGTGGCTGAGGGTCTTGATGTCCATGTGCCTAAGGGCTACATATATTTCGCTATGGCTTTTTCCATAGGCGTGGAAATTCTAAACATGCGTGTGCGAAGAAATAGTGAACCATTGCGTTTAACTAAAAAAATCAATGAATAAAAATAACCTTGAACTAATTGGGATAAATCCTTTTTTCTAGATCATTATGCATGTGGGCGGAGTTTATTTTTGCGAACTATTTACGTTATTGAAAGTTGAAGATAGTTAGCATCAATGAGTCTATATTTTTCAGTGAAATGAGCTTGATGAAAAGCTGTAACAAATTAACTATTCAGGAGAATAGATCATGAATAAGCACCGTTTTTATCGTTCAGCAGTTGCCTTGGCGCTAAGTCTTAACTTAGTCGCTGTCTCGGGTTGTGGTTACATTATTTATCCGGAGCGACAAGGGCAGACTGGCAGTCGCATTGATCCAGTGGTTGCTGCCATGGATGCTGGGTTATTGCTCTTTTATATCGTACCAGGCCTTGTTGCTTTTGCTGTCGACTTTACCAATGGCACAATTTACATCCCGCCAGATGGAGAGTCCGCGCTGGATGAGCACTTGGGAGCTGAAGACACAGAACAACTTCTGGATGATGGGTGGTTAGCCCTTCCACTTGAAGGTGAGCTAAATAGTGAAAACGTTTCTCGAACGCTAAGTAAGGAGCTGGGTACGGATGTTTCTGCTGCAGCGATTGAACTTATGCCTATTAGAGACAATGTGGCAATGAGATAAATAAACATATGCACAAAAAAGCCGCTTTAATAGCGGCTTTTTTGTGGGTGTCTTATTGGCAGGTCTGGCATTCATAACCTTTCTAGGAGAAGCTACCCTAACTTTTTGGGGATTAACTTCAGCTTTAGGTTAGCATGTATAGGCAAGCCATCTTTGTATGGCTGTGAAGCCTCGCCAAAAATAAGAGGCTGTAAATATTTACGTCCAGCGTCAGAAATACCATAGCCATCTTCCCGAATATATTCCTTTGGTAAAAATTTTTCGACATTGGCTACCTTGCTGAGTGGCGCCATCTCCAAATGCCAGGCATAGGTTTCTCCCGGTTCACGAATAATTGCGGGCATAACTGCATTTTTCCCGGCTATGGCATATTTAACTGCTTCTGCACCCACCGCATAGGCCTGATCGAGATCGGTTTGTGATGCCAGGTGGCGTGCCGACCGTTGTAGGTAGTCGGCCACAGCCCAGTGATATTTATGCCCAAGCTCACTTCGGATCATGTTGGCCAAAGTTGGTGCAACGCCACCCAGTTGTTTGTGGCCAAAAGCATCCACTGTTCCCGATTCTGCCAAAAAACTACCGTCTGCGTTTTGAGCGCCTTCCGAGGCTACTACAATACAGTGCCCCTGGCGCTTAACGGCCGAATCAACGGCGGCCAAAAATTTGGATTGGTCAAAAGGGACTTCAGGAAAAAGAATGATGTCGGGATTGGCTAGCCCGCCTGCCGCTGCAATCCATCCTGCGTGACGCCCCATAACTTCAATAATGAAAACTTTGGTGGATGTCTCTGCCATGGATTTGACGTCTGCGCCTGCCTCAAGCGTAGAAACAGCAATGTACTTGGCGACGGAGCCAAATCCCGGGCAGTTATCTGTAATGGGCAGATCGTTATCAACCGTCTTTGGCACATGGATAGCTTTTAGGGGATAACCCATGGTCTTTGCAATTTGGGAAACTTTTAGACAGGTATCCGCTGAGTCGTTGCCGCCGTTGTAAAAGAAATAACCTACGTCGTGCGCTTTAAATACCTCGATCAGACGCTCGTACTCTGCGCGGTTTTCCTCAAGGCTTTTGAGCTTGTAACGACAGGAGCCAAAGATGCCGCCTGGCGTATGCTTTAGTGCGGCAATATCGCTGTCTGATTCGAGACTGGTGTCGAACAACTCTTCGTTTAATGCACCGAGAATGCCGTTTTTCCCCGCGAATACTTTGCTTATCTGTTGCGGATTCCTGCGAGATTCTTCAATGACGCCCGCCGCAGAGGCGTTGATCACAGCAGTGACACCACCGGATTGGGCGTAGAAGGCATTAGGTGCGCTCATGCTGCGTATAACTCCAATATTGATTATTTCATAAGGAGCAAAACTATAAGCGATTTGGCTTGCCCTTTCATGGTTGGATTTCTTAATCCTTTGTTTCAATTTGTCTTGATGTCATCAACTCGGTGTCAGCTTGTGGCACACTTGTGTTCTTTGTGTACGGAGTAGCGTTTTGCATATACATATTCTGGGAATCTGCGGCACATTCATGGGTAGCCTGGCGCAGCTGGCGGTTGAAAAAGGAATCAAGGTAACCGGGTGCGACCAGAATGTTTATCCGCCGATGAGTGACCAGCTTGAAGCATCCGGCATTGAATTAATTCAAGGTTATTCTGAGGATCAGCTCGACCTAAAACCGGATGTCTGGGTTGTTGGCAATGCCATGAGTCGTGGTAATCCTCTGGTAGAAGCCATTCTTAACAGGGGGTTAGCCTACATGTCTGGGCCGGAATTCCTGAAGTCTGAAATTCTGAAAGACCGCTGGGTAATGGCAGTCGCCGGAACCCATGGAAAAACAACGACGGCCAGTATGCTTGCATGGGTTCTCGAATATGCAGGTTTTGAGCCAGGTTATTTGATAGGGGGTGTTCCAGGAAATTTCGGACACTCCGCACGCTTGGGAAAAAGTGATTTTTTCGTGATAGAGGCGGATGAGTACGATACGGCTTTTTTCGACAAGCGTTCCAAGTTTGTCCACTACAAACCACGCACGGTCATTCTTAATAATCTCGAATTTGATCACGCTGACATCTTTGACAATGTCAAAGCCATTCGTCGCCAATTTCACCATCTGGTAAGAATCGTTCCGGGTGATGGAACCATCATTGCCAATGGTCAGGACAAAAACCTTAAAAAAGTCCTTAAACAGGGTTGTTGGACGCCCGTCCAGACGTTCGGGACCAAGGCGGGGAAATGCGATTGGGTTATTAATAAATTGGGCAAGGTCGAATACAGACGGGAGCCCATGGGCCAGATTGACTGGGATCAGCTTGGCAAACATAACCGATTAAATGCCCTTGCAGTTATAGCTTCCGCTCGATCTATAGGCATAGATACGGAAGTAGCGATAAAAGGCCTGGGTGAATTTAGCGGGGTTAAACGGCGAATGGAGTTGATTGGTCAAACCGATAATTGTCGTATTTATGACGACTTTGCCCATCATCCCACAGCAATAGCCACTACATTGGAAGGCTTGCGAGCAGCAGTGGGTAAACAGCGCATAGTCGCAGTAATCGAACCTCGATCAAACACCATGAAAATGGGTGTTCACGGCAAAAAGTTACTGAAGTCTGCCAATGAGGCAGATCGGGTTTACTGGTTTCAGCCAGAAAACCTGGTTTGGGATCTGTCAGAAATGACCTCTGGGGACCTTAAGCATCGCGTCAAAATGGATTTTGATACCTTACTTGATGACCTGATTAATGAAGTCGCTGCGGGTGGGCATATAGTGATTATGAGCAATGGCGGTTTTATGGGCATACATAAGAAACTTCTCAATGAAGTAAAACTTCTGCAAGAAGCGAGCAAATGAAACCACGCATTTCGATACACTATTGCCCCGGATGTCGCTGGCTGCCGAGGGCATGCTGGATGGCTCAGGAATTACTGGAAACGTTTGTGGATTCGGTAGAGTCCGTAGCTATTCATCCAGCTGAAACCGGTACATTTCAAGTTCTGGTGAATGATGTTGTTGTCTGGGATCGTCGTGTAGAAAACGGGTTTCCGCAGCCCAAGGAACTCAAACAGCGCATAAGAGATATTATTGCCCCGGGAAAAGATCTTGGGCATATAGATCGCTGATCAATTATTGTTCTAATATCACGCTTGTTGCCCCATACCTAAAAAGGAATATCCATTGCTAACAACTTTCGCCAGCTTCTATGAACGGGTCGTGATACGTCATCCTGCTGCCGTTTTGGTTGGTTTGGCCCTTATACTTGCCGCCCTGGCGTTGGGTATTCCCAGATTCAAGCTGGATGCAAGTTCAGACTCCCTTACCCTGGAAAGTGATCGAGCACTCGATTATTTTCGAGAAATCACCAGCCGGTATAACAGTGGCGATATCCTTGTTGTCACCTATAAGCCTGATGAAGAATTATTCAGTGATCCCTCGCTGAACCGTCTGGAATCGCTGCGTGATGATTTGTTGGCGGTACAGGGAGTTGAGGGTGCCACATCTATTCTCGATGTGCCCATGCTTTACAGTCCATTACTCAGCTTTAGAGACCTTTCCGACGAATTACCTCGACTGCGTGACGAGTCAGTTGATAAGCAGCTGGCTCAGCAAGAGTTCCACAGTAACCCCATCCATAAAGATACGCTGGTAGGCCCGGACAACCAGACCACGGCAATCCTGTTAAACCTGACAATTAATCATGAGTTGCTGAATATGGTTCGTGAGCGTGATGCGCTCTATATTGAACGTCGTAACGACGAGCTGGATGCACAGGAAGCGCAGCGGCTGGAGCAGTTGGAAACAGAATATTTAGAAGCCCGAACACTGTCCGCACAAAAGGATACAGAGCGAGTTCAAGCCATTCGGGATATTGTGGCAGGATACGAAAGCGGTGCTGACATGTTTGTGGGTGGGGCGACCATGATCACCAGCGACATGATCAGTTTTATCAAAAGTGATTTGGTGACTTTTGGTATTGGCATTCTGGCGTTCATTGTTTTTACCCTGATCCTGATATTCCGTCATCCCAAACTGGTTTTATTGCCACTATGCACCTGCGTTGTAACCGCAGCCATGATGCTTGGTTTACTTGGGTGGTTGGATTGGCGGCTAACTGTTATCTCGTCCAACTTTGTATCGCTTCTTTTGATCATCACTATGGCAATCACCATTCACCTGGTCGTACGTTACCAGGAGAATTGTCGGGTCGAGTCTGACCAGCCGCAATCACGGCTGGTAATGGATACGGTGAGCCAGATGGGCCGTCCCTGTTTCTACACAGCGATAACGACCATCGTGGCCTTTGTTTCCTTGGTAGTCAGTGATATACGACCGGTGATTGACTTTGGCTGGATGATGACCATTGGGGTCGCTATGGCATTGGTGGTTACATTTTTGCTTGTGCCGGCAGGCTTGCTGGTGATGGGAGGGATCGGCAAATCCAACATTGGCCCGGAAGACCCACGCTACATGAGCTGGCTGGCTCGTCAGGTGCTGAGGTTTCCAACGACCATTTTAGTGGTAGCTGCCATTGTCACCGCAATTTCATTTTACGGAATTTCCCTGCTCAAAGTAGAAAACCGGTTTATTGACTACTTTAAAGACGATACGGAAATTCATCAGGGTATGCTGGTGATCGACAACCAGCTTGGTGGAACCATGAGCCTGGATGTTGTCCTGAATGCCCCGGAAAACTGGGATGACTATTTAACAGAAGACACTTCTTCCGAGGGGTTCGACGATGATCCCTTTTTGGATGATTTTGAAAGTTTTGAAGAAGACCCTTTTGGCGCTGAAGCGGATGAATCAGGTAATGAAGCATCCTATTGGTGGAATGGTTCCGGTTTTCGAACCGTCGAGCAATACCATGATTTCCTCGAGGCCCAGCCAGAAATTGGCAAAGTAACCTCAATTGCCACGATGTATAAGGTGGCTCGAGATCTGTTAGGTGGAGAGCTTAACGATATTGAGCTGGCTTTTATGCGTCAAAGCCTGAGCGATGAATTGAACGACACCCTGATCGAGCCTTATTACGACCCGGAACTTCAGCAGGTGAGAATCAGCACCCGGGTGAAAGAGTCTGTACAGGGTCTTAGTCGAGACGAACTCATCCAGCGGGTGGAAAACTTTGCGGAAGAGGAGCTGGGAATAGCATCAGAAAATGTGCAAACAACCGGATTGATTGTCCTCTATAACAACATGCTGCAAAGTTTGTTCAGCTCACAGATCAAAACCTTGGGGGCTGTGTTTTTCGCCATCATGATCATGTTTATGGTGTTGTTCCGCTCGCTATTGATATCTGTCATCGCCATGATCCCCAACATGTTGGCGGCAGTCGTGGTCTTGGGCATCATGGGGCTGGCCGGTATTCCGCTCGACATCATGACCATTACCATTGCGGCGATTACGGTCGGGATGGGTGTCGATCATGAAATTCATTACATTCACCGGTTCCGGCACGAGTATGCTCAGGTAAAAAATTACACGGAAGCCTTAAAGCGATCACACCGAACCATTGGCAGGGCTCTGCTCTATACCGCAATAACCATTATTGTGGGATTCTCGGTATTGGCACTGTCCAACTTTATTCCATCGATTTATTTTGGTTTGTTGGCAAGCCTGGCCATGGTCGCAGCAACAATTTTATCGCTCATGCTGTTACCGCGGCTATTGGTTTTGATTAAACCATTTGGCAAAGAAGAAAATTAAGCACGGAGGAGCTTTTTGCTCTTTCACGCTTCATGAAAACGGTTTATCGATAGCCGAATAATCCTTGTTGTTTGATCATTTCAGCAACACTGGGCTCCAGCGCGTCTTCCCATCCGCTTTGACCTGATTCGATCATTCTTGTGGTCTCGCGTGCGGAAATATTGAGAATGCTTTCATCGTATCCTTTGCAGGCAATCAATTTTTTATTGCGCATTAATTGCTGGGCAACGAGTTCCACTGATTCAGGAATTTGAACGTCCTCCAATCCATGAACTTTTCCATCCTTGATATTTGGATAGACCAGAACACTAGTGTTATCGGCAAAAAGTTTGCCCAAGCCTTCGAGCGTGCCTCCCTCCAGACCTTCATAGACCTTTCGATCGAACAGGTAATTCAAGTCATTGGCTTTCATCATTAACGCAATAGGTTCCTGTGTGTGGCGTCGAAACCAGGATCGAAGGCTGAAATAGCGAACATAGTCGGACAGCAGCACATAAAAGCCCATAGTGCTTGCCAGTTGCATCCTGGACAGGAAATCCCGGTCATCCACCGTGTCGTTGGTAACCAGTTGTGACATGGAGATTTCGGCCATGCTCACAATTTTTTTGGGGTCCAGGCCATCAATGGTGTCCATTTGGCGGATGCCACAGTTTTCCATATCCCGGTGAACCCGGGTGGGTGGCTTACAAGAGCCCCGACTAACCATTACGGGCCGTTTGTACAAAGCGTCACGAGGAACGACAGGGTTGCCTTCGGGATCAAACATAACAGCACGAGTCAGCCAAGCATGAACCAGATGCAGGTTCATCAGGCGGTTATCAACGTAGTCAAAACCCGGTCCATTGAACAGGATGAGGTCCACCTCAATGCGATCACTGCCCAGTCCGTCATTGAGTGAGTCGATGATCCATTTGGGATGGGTGTTATAAAAGAAAGCGCCATAGATTAGGTTGACCCCCAAAATGCCCAAGGCTTCTGACTGAAGCTCATTACTTTGGTCGAGCATACGAACGTGGCAAATGATTTCGCAAGGCTCTTCTTTGGGTCTTAACTGTACTCTTAGAGCAATCCATCCGTGGCACTCGTTGCCACCCTTGTAGCTGCGGGCGGTAACGGTGGCGGCATAGGAGAAAAACGTGCAGACGGGTAAACGAACATCTTCCAGACGATCGACGCAGAGTTTGTACTCATGCCTTGCCATTTGCTCCACTCGCTCACGACTGACATAGCGACCGGCCTTCCCGTAGATTGAGTCACTGACTTTCATGTCATAAGCGGACATGGTTTTGGCAATGGTTCCGGCAGCGGCGCCGACCTTGAAGAATCGTCTGGCGACCTCCTGACCGGCACCAATTTCAACAATGGTGCCGTATTTGTTTTCGTCCAGGTTAAGGGCGAGGGCTTTTTGGTCGGTGGTGACTGATTTATCTCGTTCTAGCATGAGTTATATCGAATTCTACGGTTTAGATTTTTTTACGTTATTGGCCAGAAACATCCAGGTCTCCAATACGGAGTCGGGCGTTAACGACACACTGCTGATACCTTTCTCCATCAGCCATAGCGCCAAATCCGGGTGATCGGAGGGCCCCTGACCGCAGATGCCTACATACTTGCCTTGTTTTCTGCATGCATCGATGGCCATTTCCAGCATTTTTAATACGGCCTCATTGCGCTCGTCAAACAGATGGGCAATCAAGCCTGAATCACGATCCAGACCCAACGTCAGTTGAGTCATGTCGTTGGAGCCGATAGAAAACCCATCAAAATATTCCAGGAACTGATCTGCCAATAGGGCATTTGATGGCAGTTCACACATCATGACCAACTTGAGTCCCTGATCGCCGCGCTTAAGCCCGAAATCAGCCATGATTTCACTCACTTGCCTGGCTTCTTCAACGGTGCGAACAAAGGGAATCATAAGCCATACATTATTGAGGCCCAATTGCTCGCGTACTTTTTTCATCGCGCGGCATTCCAATTCGAAACAGTCGCGAAAGTCTTCAGAAATGTAACGAGATGCGCCCCTAAAACCAATCATGGGGTTCTCTTCATCCGGTTCAAACTGTTCGCCGCCGATTAGGTTGGCGTATTCATTCGACTTAAAATCAGACAGCCGGACTATGACTTTCTCCGGGTAAAAAGCTCCTGCAATAGTGGCCACACCCTCAACGATTTTCTCGATATAAAAATCCACCGGCGAGGAATACCCTGCTGTCATATCATCAATAATGGCCTTTAGCTCGTCACTTTGCTCTTCATATTGGAGCAGCGCCTTTGGGTGAATACCAATCTGGCGATTAATAATGAATTCCAGTCGGGCGAGTCCAACCCCTTTGTTGGGCAGCATGGCAAAACTCAGTGCCCTGTCTGGGTTAGCGACATTCATCATGACATCAATAGGTAATTCGCCCATTGAAGTAACATCGCTGGTAATTACTTCAAAGTCCAACAACCCCTCGTAGACGAAACCCGTATCGCCCTCTGCACAACTAACGGTCACTGATTCATCTGAACTAAGAAGTTCGGTTGCATTTTCACAACCCACCACGGCAGGAATTCCCAATTCGCGAGCGATGATTGCCGCATGACAGGTTCGTCCGCCCCGGTTGGTCACAATCGCAGCGCAGCGCTTCATCACCGGCTCCCAGTCGGGGTCAGTCATGTCAGTGACGAGAATCTCGCCATCCTGAACCTGGTTCATTTCTTCCAGGCCTGAAACTACACGAACCCGTCCGGAACCAATTTTTCCGCCTATGGCACGGCCTTCAACACGAACCTTGCCTTTCTCGTTCAGAACAAATCGCTCCATTGCGCTTTGGTTGCTACGGCTAGCGACCGTTTCTGGTCGCGCTTGCAGAATATATAGCTTGCCGTCGTCACCATCCTTACCCCACTCAATATCCATGGGGCGGTCGTAGTGCTGCTCGATGATGACGGCCTGTTTGGACAAGTTGATGATGTCTTCATCGGTTAGACAGAACCGTTTTCGATCTTCCGGTTCAACATCGACTATTTTGACCGACTTACCAGCCGAATTATCGCTGTCGTAAACCATCTTTTCGGCTTTACTGCCCAGTGAGCGACGGATCAGGCTGGGATATCCCTCTGCTAGGGTTTGCTTGTGGATATAAAACTCATCCGGGTTCACAGCACCCTGAACCACCATTTCACCTAGTCCCCAAGACGCGGTGATAAAGAAAACATTTTCATTCCCGGACTCGGTATCCAAGGTAAACATAACTCCGCTGGCGCCGGTTTCGCTGCGAACCATGCGCTGTATGCCTGCGCTCAGGGCGACCTCCTTATGGTCAAAACCCTGATGTACCCGATAGGAAATTGCACGATCATTGAACAGGGAGGCGAATACCTCCTTGACCGCGAGGAGAACATTGTCTTCGCCTTTAATGTTGAGGAAAGTTTCTTGCTGTCCGGCAAATGAAGCATCGGGCAAATCCTCTGCCGTGGCAGATGATCGAACGGCCACTGGAGCATCATTGTCGCCACATAGATCGCGATATCCTTGACGAATGGCTTGTTCGAGTTCGGGAAGTAGTGGGGTTTCCACGACCCACCGTCGAATATCTGCACCGGCTTTAGCTAAGGTATCGACATTTTCGATGTCCAGGTCTTCAAGCAAATCGTGAATTTTTTTATCCAGGCCGCTTTGACTCAGGAAGAGACGAAAGGCGTCTGCCGTAGTTGCGTATCCAGTTGGGACACTTACGCCCAATCCGGCAAGACTACTGATCATTTCACCAAGAGAGGCGTTTTTACCACCTACCCGGTCAACGTCATGCATACGTAACTGTTCAAATTTCAGGGTGTAATCAACCAAGGAAAGCTCCATAAAACTTGTTAAAGAAAATCAGGACATTCAGAAAATCTTTACTTTGTATAGAAAGGTTAGGGCAAGCGATGATAACTTAAATAAACAAAGATTTGGGCGGGGCACAAGGCATGAAAAGTAAACGATATGTTTTTTATATTTCGGACAGCACCGGGTTGACCGCGGAGGGCTTGGGAAATGCCCTTCTTGCTCAATTTAAATCAATCGAAATAGAGCGGGTTTTTTTGCCATATACCAATACACAAGAGAAAGCTCGCCAAGCGTTACTTAGGATAAAGAGCTCCGGCCAGCTTGGCGATGCCAGGCCCATCATTATAGCGACCATCCTGGATCCGTTGATTCGCGAGATAATCGCTGAGTCCGATGGTTATGTTATTGATATATTTGGGGATTTTTTATCAGGAATTGAAGAAGAATTGGGGGAGAAATCACAATCAAAAGTGGGCGGTACCCACGTTAACCCGGCGGATAGCAAAGCGCTGAGACGAATAGATGCGGTGAATTATGCCTTGGACAATGATGACGGTGCGCGAACCAATCACTATGACCGTGCTGACTTGATCTTGGTCGGGGTATCGCGAAGTGCCAAAACGCCCACCTGTCTTTATATGGCGATGCAATTTGGCATTTTTGCCGCCAACTACCCCTTCACTGAAGAAGATTTGGAATTGGGGAAATTACCAGCCAGGTTGCTGCCTTTTAAAAACAAGCTTTTTGCCCTGACAATTGCCCCGGAGCGACTTTCGAAAATTCGAAATGAGCGACGTTCTGATTCCAAGTATGCATCCATTAAACAATGTCAGTGGGAAGTGAAAGAAGCTGCTCTAATTTATAAGAAAACAGGCCTAAATATTATCGATACAACCAGCCTCTCTGTCGAAGAAATTGCCACTCAGATCTTGCTCAGCTCAGGTATCGAGAGGGCGGTGTAACTTATTGAATTTATTGTAAAAAGTTTTTACGTGTAGACTGACTTTACATGTAAAAATATTTGGCATATTCGGCTATATTCAAGTTTCAGCTGAAATGTCGTCCAGTACCGTTTTTTATGTCTTTGTATTCACAGATACATGCCTGAATAGGCTTTCTAGCTATATTGTGAGCTTCAAAAGGTAGCGATGTGCTCAAATTTGATTGCCCCGGGAGATTTATATCTTTGCCGGGTAACTGAGTTCAAATTGAGATACATCGGTATTGTTATAAAAACTCTTGTACAAACAGCTCGTCTATTTCTGGCAATCATGGTTTTGTTGGCGATTCCTTCACTTGTTTTTGCCCAGGGACCGATTGAGAAAGACTTGAAAATATATCAAGTGAAAGAAGTCGCTGATCAGCAAGGCATGGAAGAAACCTTGATCGAGGTAGATACCCCGGTTCCGGGATCGGTGCATGAATACAAATTCACCTATCGAAATATCAGCGGTAAAAGTCTTGATGGCATTGTTATCAGACAATCCATTCCTGCAAACTCATTCTATATGTGGGGATCAGCTACTGCCCCGGAAGGCACAGACCTCTATCTAAGTATGGACAACGGGAACACTTTTCATCCTGTGTCATCTATTAATGATTCAGTAGAAGAGATCGATTCGACCAAGGAACATAAATTTAAAGCATTACAGTGGGTGGTAAAACGATCCCTGGAGGCGAACGAAATACTCGCGCTAAGTTATCGAGCTATTTCAAAATAGCAATTTTCCTATGAAGCCACTGCGTATTATGGAATCATTGTCAGCCGAGTTTACGTTGTATGTTTAATGTTACTGCTGATTACCTTTGTACTTCTGGCTGTCGGAGTTTCTTTTTTATGCTCAATTGCCGAAGCCGTTCTACTTAGCTCCACAACATCCTATGTGCTGTCCCTGGAAAAGGAGGGACGCCCCAGTGGACGGATACTAAAGGCGCTTAAAGATGACATCAACAGCCCACTTGCCGTCATTCTAACGCTTAACACTATTGCCCATACCATTGGTGCTGCCGGTGCCGGCGCACAGGCCACCTTGCTCTTTGGGAACGTCTACCTGGGCGTATTTTCCGCGGTGCTCACCCTGGTAATTCTGGTTTTTTCCGAAATAATCCCCAAAGCCCTCGGCGCACATTATTGGCGCGCCCTAGCACCCATGACGGGCTTCGCACTTTTCTATCTAATAAAAATACTTTATCCATTTGTGGTGCTGTCACGAAAGCTAACCGGATGGCTTGCGTCTTCCGAAGAGATTGTCCAGGGGTTTAGTCGCAACGAATTTGCCGCTATGGCTGAGCTTGGCGAGCAAGAGGGTGAGCTGGAAGCACACGAAGCCAAAATGCTGCAAAATATTTTCTCATTGCAAGAGAAAACGGTACGTGAGGTGATGACTCCGCGCTCAGTCATTTTCTCACTGTCGGAGGAAAATACACTCCAAGCCTTGCTAGAAGCCCGTGATAAAGACAACTTTTCCAGAATCCCTGTTTATGATTCTGAGCCCGACAATATCACCGGCTTTGTTCTTAGGATGGAATTGCTGATGTCGAGTGCCCACGGAGAGGCTGACAAACCATTACGCGAATTCAGGCGGGACCTGCCAGCAATTCTGGATAAATTCTCCTTGCTGGCGGCGTTTGATCAGTTTCTTAATCAGGGATCGCAAATTATGTTGGTGGTAAATGAGTACGGAGAAACCCAAGGCCTGATTACGTTAGAAGATGTATTTGAAGAGCTTCTTGGAACCGAAATTACCGACGAGAGTGATGCCGTTGAAGATATGCAAAAGTTGGCACGAAGCAGGGCGGTGTTAAAGAAAATCCGTATTCGCTCAGAAAACAGGGAAGCACAAGAACATCCCCGGCAGTCCAAATAGTACTTGTGTAACTCTACGTTGGCTCCAAGAAAAAACATAAGGATAAGGATTCGTACAGCCCCTGTAGTTATTCAGTTTTGGTTTTTATCTTTTCGGTGTTTTGTCGGTGAGATAACAGGCAGTACAGTTTTTTTCCACCAACGTGTGGTTTTTCGTGCAAACCGCGTCTTTGAAATTAATTTCTGGTCAGTCTCGGTAAGCTCTTCTGGTTGAAATTCTGCTTTCAGGCGGGCGACTTTAGATCGATCGGTATTGCATAGGAAATTGAATAGCCAATGGCCTGGCTTTGCCCAGAATGCAATGCTTGCTGGGCGGTAAGCTACTGCGCCAAAATCGATCAAATAAACGTGATTAGTTGAGGTAATAATCAGGTTTTGTGGGCGTAAGTCATTATGTGTTATTCCGCGGATGTGCATCTGATTGACAATGTTGGCCAATTGGGAAAGCAGTCCTGGAGTAGTTCCCAGATATTGGTGATCGGGAGAGATGCCTTCAATATATTCCATGCGGTAAGCGTGCGAACCATGAGTACCCAAGTATTTGGGAATACCTGTAATACCGTCCAGTTTTTGTAGCGTACGTATCTCACGCTCCATCAGCAGCTTGCATATGGTATTTCGAATAAAACTGGGAGATTTCGAATAGTCTTTTATCACCACAGGCGAGGTAGAGCCTAAATCGAGATAGACATTTGCTTTTAGGGGCGAATGAGCTACTTGAAGGATTTTCTGACTAGAGTCAATCATAGGGAATTTCTAAAAAACGCCATTATAACGACGTGATCAGGTTTGTATGATTTATAAAAGTGGAGAGAGAAGCCAGCAAAAGTCCTCTATCCATCGTCGCAAGCTGCTGTGTTCAAGAACATTTTCACGTTTGCAGTCGTTCATTAATTTGAGCATCCATTGTTCAACTTCTTCAAAAGTCACCAGTGGAAGACCAAGCTTGCGCTGGAGGGTTTTATTCATACTATTCTTCTGTAGGCAAGGAAGTTTTCTTTATTTAAATTTGCGAAATCATACTACTTAAGTACAACAGAGGAATTTTTTTGGGATTAAGGCCGCAAATACAGCCAATTCAGTTCAAGGGGTTCGGGTATGTCGTCTGGCGAGATGATCTTTATGAACTGATCCCTGGGGAGAAGGCATTTGGCGGCAATAAAGCCCGTAAGCTCTACCACTATGTTATGAATGATTTCCCGGATATCACCACCTTGGTGAGCTATGGATCACCTCAATCCAATATGCTTTTTAGCCTGTCCAGGCTTGCCCAAATCAAGGGGTGGGAATTTGAATTCTTTGTTGATCATGTGCCACAAAATCTTTTTGAGAAACCCCGTGGAAACTATGCACTCGCATTGCAGAATGGGGCGAAAATAAAAAAAGTTAACGCAAATCGAATTCAATCCTGGGTTGAAGAGTACGCTGCTAGCAAGCCTCACACGCTGTATATCCCTGAAGGCGGCCGGCATGCTGGTTCAGAGCCCGGTATCGCGATGCTGGCCAGGGATCTTGAGCATTGGGTTGAAATAGCTGGTTTAGCGAATCCACAGTTAATGCTGGCATCAGGAACAGGCACCATGGCCTATTATTTACAAAAACATATGTCTTTTGATGTGATGACTTGCCCCTGTGTCGGAAGTGCAGATTATCTTCGTGATCAATTTTTCGAGCTCGGGCCAAGCGAAAAAGCCCATCCATTGGTTTTGGAAACAACACGTAAATATCACTTTGGTAAGTTGTACCCGGAATTCCTGCAACTATGGCAAGAGCTTAAAAAGGCCACCGAAATTGAGTTTGACCTGCTTTATGACCCTTTAGGCTGGCTCTGTATGATGGACTTTGCCAAGACAAACCCCGACGTGGACTTAATTTATCTCCATCAAGGAGGGCAGTTGGGAAACCAGACTATGCTTGAACGATATCAGCGGCGGGCTGAATATTTTCAATAATGCAATTGCGTCCTTCGTCCTTTGCTTGATAAAGATAATCGTCGCATCGTTTTAAAAGCTCTTCCAGAATTTCATGGGGGTTTAGGGTGGCGATACCAATGCTCGTTGTTACTTTGAGCTCGGGAACAATTTCGGTTTTAGCTAAACTTTCCTGAATACGAACCGCAACTTTTCGACTGGTTTTCGCATCAGCGTTTAGCATGGCAACAATGAATTCTTCCCCTCCGGTGCGAAAGATTAGGTCAGACTCCCTGCAACAGTTCTTTAGAAGGCGTCCAAAAACACTTAGAACCTGATCTCCGACGTCGTGCCCTTTTTCATCATTGATTCTCTTAAAGTGATCAAGATCGAGAGCCATCAATGTCAGTGGGATGTCGTTGACTCTTGCCTCAAGAATCATCGAATTGAGTTTCTCGTTCATCTTCAGTCGGTTAAAAACGCCCGTTAGCGCATCGGTCTCTGCCAAAAGAGATAAATCCTGTTGCTGTTGATTCGAACGACTAACAAAAATGATGCAAGCAATATTGACGATAAAAAGTGTTATTGCTGCCCGTGTTGCAATAGGTATATCGATAACAACCGCTGTGAGGCTAACCACAACTGCAAAGAGCCCCAGATTGCAGATTCTGGCAATTCGAACGGGGAAAATTACATAAAGAGCCGTTACTGCAGGATAACTCCACAAAAGGCCAATAATGTCTTGTTGATATATTGAGGTACAAAAGAAAGCAATCAATGCCCCGGTAAGCAAAACTGCATTGAGCTGGAAGTTGATTCGGTTGTTGTTGGCACGCCAGGCTGTAAAGGCATAGATTATTAGAATAATTAGGGCGGTAACCCCCACACCTGGGCGCCCATGCATAAAATTATTCAGTGCAAAAGGTGTGATGCATATAGCTGCAAAAATGGAGATGGAGAATATTGATTTGTGCAGGTGTGCTTCAAGCTTTTCGCCTATAGCAAATTTTTCCAGAAATCTCGTCATCGGTTTCTGCCCTGATTATCTACAGATAATAATAAAAGACTCACAGCGGTATTGGCAGAAAATATAGGAAAAAGGTGATTTTTCTCGATATATGGTCGATTTCCAGCGTTTTTAAGTGAAATTGGGATGCGTAATCCGGTTGGCTAGGCAAGGTGAGTTGGATAAAGTGTCGTCCCAAATGCCTTAAGGACTAACCTATGAAAACCAAAGCAGCTATCGCGTTTGCGGCAGGTAAACCGTTGGAGATTGCTGAAGTCGATCTGGAAGGGCCCAAAGCTGGTGAAGTATTGGTGGAGATCAATACCGCGTTTGATTTGATGCATGAAGGTAAGTCGATCCGGTCGGTGGTGCTTTACTAATGCAACAATTAAGTGCCAGCAAGATATTTGAGGGACAGCAACTTCAATATCGACACAGGTCAGAAAGCCTGTCTTGTGACATGGAGTTTTCCATCTATTTACCACCCCAGGCAGAGAGTACCAAAGTACCTGTGGTGTACTGGCTTTCTGGTCTGACCTCTACAGATCAAAACTTTGTTATCAAGGCTGGAGCCCAGCGTTACGCTGCTGAATTAGGCGTGGCGATTGTTTGCCCCGATACCTCTCCCCGGGGTGAGGCAGTACCCGACGATTCTGATGGCGCCTATGATTTTGGCCTGGGTGCCGGGTTTTATGTCAATGCGACTCAAAGCCCCTGGGACAAGAACTACCGTATGTACGATTATGTGGTCGAGGAGCTTCCAGAGCTGGTAAATACCAGCTTTGAAGTTGATGCAGGTCGTAAGGGCATATCCGGGCATTCTATGGGAGGGCATGGTGCTCTGACGGTTGGGCTGAAAAACCCTGACAAGTATCTGTCTGTTACGGCATTTGCGCCGATTGTCTCGCCGATTAATTGCCCATGGGGACAAAAAGCTTTGGGCAACTATCTGGGTGAGGATCAAACAACATGGTCGGATTACGACAGCTGTGAGTTGGTAAAATCTGCCAGCAATCATCTACCAATATTGGTGGATCAAGGGGAGGCAGATAATTTTCTCGAAGAACAACTGAAAACCCAGTTGCTAATTGAAGCAGCAGAGCGCGCTGAATATCCTATGCAAATTCGATATCAGCCCGGATACGATCATTCCTACTTTTTTATTGCCAGTTTTATTGCTGATCATCTTGAGTTCCATTCAGAGTTCTTTTAGCTCTGGTATTTTGCTTTGAATTTTCTTCTTATAGTTATTGCCATCGCAGTTGGGCTAATTCTGCAGAGAGCCCCGCTTCCGCAAATACGTACCATAGTGTTGCTCAACAGGCATGTGCTCTGGTTTGCCCTGCCAGCAACGGTATTTAACTATTTGACAGGGCTGAGTTTTGAGTGGCGCTACTTCTGGATGGCGAGCGTTGCCTGGGTGTGCTTTTTTGGCGCCTGGGTTTGGGTACGCTTTTTACAGGCGCGTTTTTCACTAAATCGAGCTACGACAGGGTGTCTGTTGCTGACCAGCGGTATTGGCAATACCAGTTTTGGAGGCATTCCTCTGCTGACCACTTTCTATGGTCCTGAGGTTTTATCCGAAGTCATTATTCTGGATCAGCTGGGTTCCTTTCTGGTGCTGAGTACATTGGGACTGGTTGCTGCGTCTTATTACGCCGGTAAACAACCAAATGCCCGTGAAATGGCCAAGCGGGCACTCAAATTTCCTCCCCTGATGTGCTTTGTCGTGGTCGCTGTTATGAATACAGTGGATCTGTCCTGGCCCCAATCTTTTCAGTGGTTTTGGAAAATGCTGAGCCTGACACTGATTCCGGCTGCACTGGTTTCTGTAGGGATGCAGATTAAATTAACGGCTTTTCGTGAACAGAAGCAGGCGCTTGCTCTTGGTTTGACCTATCAATTGGTTTTGTCCCCGATGTTTATATGGCTATGTTACAGCTCAGTCTTAAGTGGACGCTCATTGGCTGTGGCAGTACTTGAAGCAAGCATGGCAACTAATGTTACCTCCAGCATAGTCGCAGGCAGCATGGGCTTGAATCCTCGTCTGGCTACGGCGATGGTAAGTTCCAGCATTCCGCTATCCCTGGTTACTGCCCCCGTCTGGTTCTTGGTGCTGGAGTATTTTCAGGGCTAAAGCGACAAAAGTCATTTTTCAGCTTAACGGTGAAAATGCTTAACCTCGAGAGAGCAAATGCGAGAAGAGAATGCTCAGGGCCCGGATATGGAAAAAATGCAGGAGCGCAGGGGTGAGGATGACCGAACTGAAGCTGGTAAGGGTTCTGAACAGGGGCAGGCTTCGCGTGAAGAAAACAGCCGAAAATGGTGGAGATTCTGGGAATAAGGCACCAGCATAAAGCTAGCTGAGTAACCTGTTTTAGCTATCTCAGGGTGGGAATTTCCTTGAAAGGATAGGGCTTCCATTATTTTTCGGCTATGCTCCCTTTTTTGGGGGCAGTAATGAACAATTCTTTTCGAATGGTGGCTGAATGGGAGCCTCAACAGGCGGTTTTGCTCGCCTGGCCGCATGAGTCAACGGACTGGTCACCTTGGCTCGAAAGTATCGAAAAAGACTACATCAAGTTAATGGCTGCTATTAGTCTGGTTGCAACACCTATCATTATTTGTCGAGATGAGGCCCATAAGGTCCATGTCGCTCGAAAAATCAAAGGCAACTGTATTCATGCGCCTAAATTGGTGATTGCTCCTTTCAACGATACCTGGTGTAGGGACTATGGGCCGATCAGCATTGCCCTTAACCATAATCTTCGGTTTCTCGACTTCCAATTCCGCGGCTGGGGCGATAAATACCAGGCCAGTTTGGACAACAGTATTAATCAGAATTTGTCCCACATCTGGGCTGTACCAGTTAAATCCATTGATTTTGAGCTGGAGGGCGGCAGCATTGAAACGGACGGAGAGGGTACGTTGTTAACCACAACCCGATGCCTGTTACAAAGCAATAGAAACACAGAAGCAGATAAAGGCCAGATTGAAGACTGCTTGAAGGACAATCTGGGCGTTGATCGGATTCTATGGCTTAGCGAGGGTGAATTGATTGGGGATGATACGGATAGTCATATAGATAATCTGGCACGATTCGTTGATCCCGAAACCATTGTTTATGCTTCCTGTTCTCGTGAGGAAGATCCGCATTTCCGACCATTAAAAGCTATGCAGGAGCAGTTAGAGAGCTTTCGGCAAATGGACGGACGCCCCTACAGGCTGGTTCCGGTAGAAATACCTGCGCCTCAAGTTGACGAAAACGGGTCACGTTTACCAGCCAGTTATGTAAATTTTTTGATTCTAAACGGCATAGTGATCATGCCAGTTTTTGATTGTCCCTATGATTCAGAAGCGATTGCGGCAATTGAAAAATGTTTTCCTGAAAAACGCGTGGTTGGAGTCCCTGGAAGTAACTTGATCCGACAGTTCGGGGGACCTCACTGTGCTACGATGCAGCTACCTAAAAAGAGTCTCAAGCCGGTTTTTTAAGAGAATTTATCATGATGTTGCGCGCAGCAGTTATTCAACAATCTGCCTGGTCGGACAAACAAAAAAGTTTGGCCGAAACCGAACGTTTACTCGAAGAGCTATGTACTGAACACAAACCGGATTTGGTATTACTGCAGGAACTTCACAGCACTCAATATTTTTGCCAGATAGAAGATCCAGAACTATTTGACCTGGCAGAACCCCTTGATGGCCCTACGGCGGAAAAACTGGCTTCACTGGCCAGGAAACATCAGATTGTTTTAGTCGGTGGTATTTTTGAAAAACGAGCGGCAGGGGTCTATCACAATACCGCTCTCATCTTTGACAAAGACGGATCGCGTGCAGGTTATTATCGGAAAATGCATATTCCTGATGATCCGGGCTTCTATGAAAAATTCTATTTCACGCCGGGTGATTCAGAGAATAGGGATGGGACTAGTGGGTTTTCACCCGTTCAGACAAGTATCGGTAAATTAGGCGTACTTATATGTTGGGATCAGTGGTATCCCGAAGCGGCGCGATTGATGGCGCTGGCGGGGGCAGAAATTCTTCTTTACCCCACAGCAATTGGCTGGGATATCACAGATGAATCCGCAGAGCAGGGACGTCAAAAAACGGCGTGGGAAACCATACAGCGAGCGCATGCCGTGGCGAATCATTTGCCAGTGCTGGTGGCAAATCGCGTTGGGCATGAAGATTCACCAAAACCTGAAGATAGCGGCATTAACTTTTGGGGTGGAAGCATGATTGTTGGTCAGCAGGGAGAGCTGTTAGCCAAAGCCAGCGCCGACATGGCCGATTTCTTGGTTGCGGATATTGATATGAGTAAAACAGAGAAATTGCGCCGTATATGGCCTTATTTTAGAGACAGACGTGTGGATGCCTATCAAGGCCTGATGAAGCGCGCGCTGGACTAATTTTAGTAAATTTAATTCCTCTCATTAAGAAGGCTTGAGTAAAAAATCAGTAAATTGTGTTTCCAGCATATTCCGTGAAATATTATTGAGGAACAATAATAAATTAGATACAAAAAAGTGTTTGTCATTCCTAATAATAATTGAACCCAGCCAAGATTATATAGGATTTGAGTCTCGCAACCTGTACCTTCAGGTGCACATGTCTTTAGAAGTCGATGTCTCTACCGGCGAGAAAAAATTTTGGGATACCTGCCCAAGCCGTTTAACCAGACAGTGGAAATGCTTTGAGAGAAAGCTGAATCCTAGCGGACTTTACTAAGAAGGTAGCACAAAAAGGGGGAATAAATTCCCCCCCTTTTGTTCGTTAACTTTTCTTCTGACGATCAGTCGTCCAGAGCAATAAAAGCAAGTGCATTGTTGGGATTCATAGGAATGACCAACTGGTGTTGGGTTGAGTCATAGCACATGGATGCCGCACTGGGGATGCCGCTGGCAATCATTTCAGCTTCTTCACCGGGGGCAATACGCGATACGCTGCCATAGCGGACACTGCTGATGTACTTGGTGCCGTCTTCCAAAATCACGACCCCGTCATTACCACCTTCCACTGCGCTTTCAGTTTTCAGCAGCTCACCGTCCGGGCTAAAGGTCATCACGTCATTGTTGTTAATATTAACCACGACAACATTTCCGTCATTGTCTATGGCCACGCCATTGGGCGCATTGAGAGGTGCACCATCAATTAGCAGGGTTGATTCGCCGTCGGCAGTCACTTTGAACAGCATGCCGTTGTCACGGGTATTTGAGATATAAGCTGTGCCTTCATCGTCGACGGCTATGCCGTTTAGGAAGGTTGCCCCTTCTACCTCAAAGCTGTTGAGAGGTTGTCCAGACTCCAAATTGAAGCTACGAACAAACGTGCCATCGGCAACATAAAACACACCATTGCGAATGTTGCTGCCCAGAGGGTTAACCAATTCCAGGTTTTCTCGTGAAGCACCAATCCACTTGGAGGTGTGCACGCTGCCATCCGGATTGATAAGGGAAATGTAGCCATCGTCATCCAGATCGCTGCCACTGCGGACCCCTGAGTTGACGACCAAAAGCAAGTTGCGCTCCGGGTCAAATACACAGCTTTCGGCAAAATGGAAACTGCCGAAAACTTTAACGTTGGAAGAGATGGGCTGGACATCGCCACGTTCGTTAGTTGCGCTTAATGGGCCACCAACTTCGATGGGACCTTGGGCGAAAGATGCAAGACTGACAAGAGATAGGCTAAGAGCCAAAAGCGAGTGTTTCATTTTTTTGCCTTGTTAGTGAGAAAATCTGTTGCTCGATTATACGCATTGGCGGGGTTTTGTCAGGAGGCAGGAATTACAGAAAAAGTATTGAGACCGCTCGTTTAGGGCATGGGAATATAGTCATGCTCGTCGTCCACACCCTTAGGTGATCGTCCTGCACGTCAGTCTCTCTTGGCTTGTACGATGCGTTCTTTTTGACTTGAAACAAAATTCCAGAAGATATGGCGCTTGCCTAGTGGCTTGCTGCCGATGATTACGATTCGGCAATCTTCATTGGCTGCAAAGCATAGAGGTGACTTGTCGCTAAGAAAAGCCATCTCGTTTTCCTGAATAAGCTAGCCATCAGCTTTCTTCACGCAGTTGTTAAGATACTAATCAGAAAATTTTTTGTGGTGTATTCTATGGCGAGAAATCAATTTTATAGAAACTATGAGGATGTTATGTCCCGTTCGTGCTTTTCCTCTGGCCTGATAAACAGGCGAATTAAAAACCTTTCAATGATTCTGTCACTCTCCGCTGTTCTGGTCTCCTGTAGTTTAAGTGAAGACCCCGAAGGTATGTCGGAAAGTTCAGAAGAAGCAAGTCTCTGGCAAACGTTTGATACTCAGCAAGCGACCGATTACATCGGCCAGTGCCGGTCTGATTATGAATTGGCAGAATCACTTTTTACTGAACTGGCAGAAGGTCAGGTCGCGGCTGAAAGCATTCTCGATGAATTCAACCAGATGGAAATTGTCCTGGATCGACTGGCCTCCAGGGCGAGCCTTTATCGCAACGTCCACCCCAGTCCGGTGGTCCGGGAAGCTGCAGATCTATGTCAACAAAATGTCTATGCACTGTTTTCCAGAATAGGGCTTTCGCGGCCACTCTATGACCAGCTGGATAAGATTGAGGTCGAACAGTTGGGGCCAATCGACCGGCGCTATCTGGAGAAAATGCGCGAGGATTTCGAGTTAGCAGGTGTCAGTCAGGACGAGGCTACCAGAGATCGCATTACCCAACTTAACGAGGAAATGGTCAAGATTAGCCAGGCCTTCAATCGCAATATTCGTGAAGATGTGCGCTCGATAGAAGTTGCCGCTGAGCGACTTGAAGGATTGCCTCAGGATTACATTGACGCCCATACGCCGAACTCTGAAGGCATGGTTGTTATTACCACCAATTACCCGGATTATCTGCCGGTCATGCAATACGCTGAAGATGACGAACTGCGGCTTGAGCTATACAAGCAATTCCGTTTACGCGGTTACCCGGATAACAAGGAAGTACTGGAAAATCTGCTGGCCAAACGCTATGAGCTGGCTAATCTGGTTGGTTTTGACAACTACGCCCAGTACGTTACGTCGGACAAGATGATCGGGTCCGCTGAAAATGCGGCAGAATTTATTGATCGAATTAACGACATCGCCAAGCCAAGGGCTGCAGCAGACTACGACGTGTTGTTACAGCGACTCAGGCAGAACGATCCAGATGCCAGCGTGGTTGGCGATTGGCAAAAAACCTATCTTGAAGAGCTAATCAAGAATGAGGTTTACCAGCTGGATTCGCAGGAGATACGTCAATACTTTTCCTACGACAAGGTTCGTGATGGCATTTTTGGCCTTGTGGAAGACATGTTTTCGGTAGAGATTGAGCCTTGGGAAACCGAGGCATGGCACTCGTCAGTAGAGACCTGGCAGATTTTTGATGATGGTGAGCTGGTCGGACAATTTTATCTGGACATGCACCCGCGCGACGGCAAGTACAACCATGCGGCCCAGTTTGGCGTTCGCGAGGGAGTGCGGGGGCTGCAGACACCTATTGCCGCGCTGGTCTGTAATTTCCCGGGAGGTGACGGCAGTGCTGGTTTGATGGAGCACAGCCAGGTAGAGACATTCCTGCATGAATTTGGACATCTGTTACACACACTTTTCGGTGGGCACCAGCCGCGACTTTCCCTGTCTGGCGTCAATACAGAAAGAGACTTTGTTGAAGCGCCCTCACAAATGCTGGAAGAGTGGGTCTGGGATGCAGATACGCTAAAAACCTTTGCCGCTGATACCAGCGACGAAGTGATACCGGATACCTTGATTGACAAAATGCGTTCGGCGCGTGACTTTGGTCGTGGTCTGTGGACACGTCACCAGATGTATTACGCGGCATTGTCACTCAATTACTACAATCGTCCGCCCACCGAAGTTGATCTCGATGAGATGATGGTAGCGCTGCAAGCCGAATACTCACAGTTCCCCTATGTTGAAGGAACGCATTTCTATACCAGCTTTGGGCATCTGGACGGTTATTCGGCAATTTATTACACCTACATGTGGTCGCTGGTTATAGCAACAGATATGTTCAGCAGGTTTGAGGAAGAGGGACTGCGAAATCCAGAAGTTGCCCAGAGTTACAGGGAAAATGTTCTGGCACCTGGTGGCTCAAAAGATGCGGCCGAGCTGGTAGAAGACTTTCTGGGCAGACCTTACAGCTTTGAAGCGTTTGAAAACTTGTTGAATGCGTCGGAGTAAATATGATTGGCAAGGCAGTCGACACAGCGAAGGGCGTCACTGTGTCGACATGCTTGTTCAATTTTTAGGCAGCAGGTCGATAGCTAGCCAGCCAGTGCGCATAAGGGGCTGGTAATACCCAGTCCGGATCATCAATGCCCAGTTTCAGGGCTGTATCACGGGTCCAGTGTGGGTTGGCCAGTTGTGCACGACCAACATAAACCAGATCCATTTGGCCATCGGCAATAGCTTTTTCGGCTAATTCTGCGTCGTCCATGCCCCAGGCCGTGCCAACAGGTATATCTGCTTCGCGACGAACTCGCTCGGCAACAGGAGCCATGAAAGCTGGTCCCCAGGGGATTTCAGCGTTGGGCGTATTAAAACCCATGCTAACACTCAGGAAGTCGGCACCTGCCGCTTTAAACTTCTTGGTCAATTCAATGGCATCTGACAGGGTTTCTTCAACGTTGCCATCAAACTCTATAACGCCAAAACGAATGGAAAGTGGCAGATTAGCCGGCCATACTTCGCGAACGACAATCAAGGTTTCCAGAAGGAATCGACCGCGATTTTCAGCATTGCCGCCATATTGGTCTGTGCGCTGGTTGGCGTGGGGAGAGAAGAAGCTTGATGCCAGGTAACCGTGACCATAGTGCAATTCCAGCCATTCAAAACCTGCGTCCAGGGCTCGTTGCGCAGCGGCCACAAAGTCGGCCTTCACACGTTCGATGTCTTCAATGGTCATTTCTTTTGGCTCGCGAGGCAGGATACCCCCACCAAATGCGATAGATGATGGACCAATTGGCTGCCAGCTATTGGGATCATCTTCAGCGATATGGTTATCACCTTCCCAAGGTTTGTTTGCGCTGGCTTTTCGGCCTGCATGACCAATCTGTATGCCAGGTACGGCACCGGCCGTTTTAATGGAAGAGGCAATTTGAGCCAGACCTTTGGCTTGCTCGTCATTCCAAATGCCGGTACATCCCGGGGTAATTCGTCCTTCCGGTGAAACGCCAGTGGCCTCGACAACCACAAGGCCAGAGCCACCGCGGGCAAGACTTGCATAGTGTGACTGGTGCCATTCATTTGTCAGGCCATCAACGGCGCTGTATTGGCACATGGGTGGAACCGCTATTCGGTTTCGCAAGGTAATATCTTTAAGGGAGTAGGGTGTAAATAGAGCGGACATCGTTTCCTCTGTTACTTCTCGGGTCTTTGACTTTTGGTTGGGGAAAATCCAATGAATCCTTGGCCGCTTTTAGACAAGCGGTAGTGCGTTCCTGCATGGCATCGAATTTATGCGGGCGCCATCTTATCATTGTGGGATGCACAAAACGAAATCTGGGCGGGTTATTTCTTCGCCAATTGCTATTTTTTAATAAAAAACAGGTCTGGAACGACCGTATCTCTCTAGTCGAGATAAAGCGCCGAATTTTCGAAAGTGGATTCGACTTATTCTTTATTTAAAAACTGCGTTGCACCGAGTAAACCGGCCGCGGTAAAAAACAGGCTAAGCAGTCCTGCTGTCCATATAGGTAAACTCAGGGAAGTTTCAGTGAAAGATTGAACAATTTGGGCAGTTTGGTTGATCTGGCCAGTGATCAAAAAAATCACAACGCCGAATACCAAACCCAAAATGGCGCCTAAAAAAGGCAGTCCTGCTCTCAGCCACAGGGGCGGCCAGTCAAGCTGGTCAAGGCGGCGCGATAGCTGCTGTTCAAAGTCGTCAGCGGCTACATAGGGCTCGGAATCCCTGGTAGCGGCAAACGTAAGTACAAAGCTTAAAAATATATTTGTTAGGTTTTTCATCCGGGATTTCTCCATGTTTGTTGGGGTTGTTTATTTGACGAGCCAGATGGCTTTCTGGATTCAGGAAAAATCAAACATCCTTCCGGGTAACTCGGTGACCTGCTTTATGTAACGCTATAAACTTCGAATGCTTTGATACCGAGGGTGCCAGTTTGAAATCGTTTGCTGAAATCTATGACCGTGCCGCCAAACGCAAGGGCGGGGAAAAAGAATTGGAAAAAATGATTCAGCTCGATATGAAAACACCGGCAGAACTGGAAAAGATCCCCGATGATCGCTTTTTGGCTGAGATTACCCGTGGCGTGTTCAATGCCGGTTTTGTCTGGAAAATCATTGAACATAAATGGGATGGCTTTGAGTCCGGCTTCTGGAAATTCAACATCATGCGATGTGCCTATATGTCAGAAGAAGACATCGATCGGTTGTGCAGTGATGAGCGCATCGTCAGGAACCGGCAAAAAATAACTACCGTGAGAGACAACGCCGCCATGATTTTCGAGCTATCCAGCAAATATGGTTCTTTTGGCAAGATGGTGGGGGACTGGCCAGATGCTGATTACATCGGCCTGCTCGCGTTGCTTAAAAAACGCGGCTCACGCCTGGGTGGTTTAACCCCGCAATATGTTTTAAGACGTCTGGGAAAATCGGGATTCGTTCTCAGCAGGGACGGTACAGCGGCCCTGATTGATGCTGGTGTGATTGATAAATTTCCCACGGGTAAGGCGGCCATGCAAAATGTACAGCAAGCCTACAATCAGTGGATGCAGGAATCGGGTCTCGGCTTGGCCCAAATTAGCCGGGTTCTCAGTCTTTCTATAGACTCTGTGTAACTCTCGGGGGAGAGAATCTATTTGTGTGTGAGCAAATAACTAAAACTTTTTGTTGAGGCGAGTGATATGAAAATAAAAACAGACTCGCGCCTGCCGGGCGCCCATTGGAAAGGTATATTTCTACTACTTTGCATGGTGCCTTTGGGGGCAGCAGCAGAAAGAGCAGCTTTAATTCAGGATAACGTCGCCATATTCTATCCAGATGACTTCGACGCCGAAGCAAACCTGCCATCTTTTGCCTTACTGGAAGAACCTGAGGAAATGGGCGCGCTGCCCGATGACTGGCAGACCCATGTTGAGTTTTCCTCCGCCTTTGGCCAATCTTTGGCGCAGGTTAAAGTAGACAGCAGCAGTAATCTATACGGTGGCGGCGAAGCCCTAAGCCGTTTATTGCGCAAAGGCGGCAGCCAGATCCTCTGGAATACCGACAACTATGGCTACGGTCGGGATGACGGCGCCAAGCTTTACCAATCGCATCCCTGGGTATTGGCAGTGCGACCAGACGGGAGCGCTTATGGCGTTCTCGCAGACAATACCTGGAAGCAGACGCTCAGCATGAGCGACGACATTACCTTTAGCTCCGAAGGCCCCGCATTTCGTGTGCTGGTTATTGAAGGTGAGACCCCGCAAGAGGTGCTTGCAACCCTCGGTGACCTGACCGGAAAAATGCCGCTACCTCCTCGTTGGAGCCTCGGCTTTCAGCAATCGCGTTATTCCTATGTTCCCGAGAGCCGAGCAAAGGAAATTGTAGATACCTACCGCAATAAGAAATTACCTATCGATGTCCTTTGGTTTGATATCGATTACATGGACGACTTTAAGGTGTTCACTTTTGATAGAGAAATGTACCCAGACCCTAAAGGTATGAACGCCTACCTTCACCAAAATAAAATGAAAGGAATCTGGATGATTGACCCCGGTGTGGGTATCGATGAAGGCTATTCTGTTTATGACTCTGGCACAGAGTTGGATGTCTGGATGAAAGACGCCAAAGGCGAGGTATATGAAGGTGAAGTCTGGCCCGGTCCCACGGTGTTCCCGGATTACACCCAGCAAAAAACCGCTGAATGGTGGAGCGAGCTCTATCAGGACTTTATGGCGCAGGACATCGATGGCGTGTGGAACGACATGAACGAGCCGGCCGACTTTACCGGCCCCGATGGCTCTGTCCCTGAGGATAATGTCCACGCAGGAGGTCTCAGATTAACACCCAATGGCAAGCCCCTGCCCGCAGACAGCCACCTTCGCTATCACAATGTTTATGGCATGCTGATGGTCAAGGCGTCACGGCAGGGTATTTCCGACGCCAATCCCAATAAACGACCTTTTGTGTTGACCCGCGCCAACTATATAGGTGGCCAACGATATGCCGCTACCTGGACGGGTGACAACAACTCCACATGGGAACATCTTCGACTTTCCGTGCCTATGTCGCTAAATTTGGGCTTGTCTGGTCAGCCCTTTAACGGCCCGGATATTGGTGGCTTTATCGGCAATGCCTCACCGGAATTGTTTGGGCACTGGATGGCCATTGGTGCGTTCTATCCATTTGCTCGTGCCCACTCGGCAATTGAAAGCGATGATCAGGAACCCTGGGTTTTTGGTCGGGAAGTAGAAAGGGCCAGTCGTATCGCCCTTGAGCGTCGCTACCGTTTGATGCCTTACCTCTATACCCAGTTTTACCAGGCGTCAAAAACCGGCGTCCCGGTGATGCAGCCCACCTTTTTTACCGACATCACCGACACATCCTTGCGCGGAGAAGATCGTACGTTCCTGTTTGGACCTGACCTGTTGGTGGTACCTAAGTGGGCCGACAAACCGTCCATGCCGGAAGGCTCATGGCGAGTTCTATCACTGGTTGGCGAAAACAGTCTTCGTGATGAGTTCCAGCCAGATTTGAGAATTCGTGACGGGGCCATTGTTCCCGCAGGTAAAATCATTCAGAGCACGGACGATTACTCACTGAATGAGCTCACCCTGTTCGTCTCTCTCGACGCCGATGGTAATGCCCAGGGCCAGCTCTATCATGACGCCGGTGAGGGTTATGGCTACCAGAACGGTGAATATGCACTTATTGAATTTACGGCATCTACCTCTGGCGATACCGTCGAAATATCGGCCGATAAAACAGAGGGGAATTACCCGGTAGAGATCGGCCAACTGCAGATCAAGCTGGTCACCGACGATGGCGTTAAAATCGCTACCGGTTCTTATGGTGAGGTAATTAAAATTCAGCCTTGAGGACGTTAGGCATAAGCGCTGCCAGAAACAGTGGGCTTGATGACTAACTAATAATCACGTCTGGCCATAAAATTGGTGACCTTCCGCGCGGCTTCTCCCTGGCTCAGGGCGTAACGCTCTTGTAGCAGTGCGATCAGATTATCTGCCTTTCCTTCAGATGCCAGCAGTTCTTCCTCAGTCAATTTGCGCCAGGCAATTCTTGCAGCGCTAATTTGTCTGCGCCATTTGTGGTTAGCCACTTGGATAGCGGGCTGATTCATGTCGATACTGGCTCTGTTTAATGGGGGGCGCATTATGCGCCTAAAATTAGCCTACCGGTGAACTGAAAGATTTATATTGGGTGATATTTGTATGTCACTGAAAGAGAGTCTGGCCTAATTCCTGGTTTCTTTAGTTCAAGCTGAAAATTGAAGACGGGAATAAAACCTTCAGAGGCGAATTCAGGGAGACAATAACGATTGCTATCAAATGACAGCAACATCGGCGGCACATGGTGCATGCTGACTGTCAGTTAGCTCGAGTGCACCATTTTCAGGATCAATGCGGAAACATTCGACACGGTCAGCGTCTTGACTCGCTACCAGAATATACTTGCCGCTGGGATCAATGGTGAGATTGCGGGCATTTGATTTGGCCGCGAGCGCGCTTCGGCTTGAAAAAGTCAGTGTTCCGTCGGAATTTACCTTGAACACGGCAATGCTCTGGTGAACCCGGCATATGTAGTAGTAATAAGATCCATCGGCCGACAAGTAGCCTTCAGCTCCCCAAAACTCACCCCTGCCGAGGTTTTCCGGGTGGCCCCGTGGTTCGAAGTCTTCCGGGTAGCAAAATACTGTTTGTAATGGCTTCAGTCCTTTTTTGTCGTCAATCGAGCACACCTCAACCGTGCCATTTAGTTCGCAATTCACATACGCAATCCTTAACAACGGATGGAATTTCATACCACGTGGTCCACTCCCCGGGGCCAGTTCCAGTTCACCTTGCGGTGCCAGTGTTCCAGTCTTGGTATCCAGCAGATACTGGTGCACCTTATCGGTTCCCAAGTCTGTAGCGTATACCATGTCAGTTTGAGGATCCCCCAGAAAACCGTGGGGATGAGGTATTGACTGGCGAATGGGATCTGGCCCGGAGCCTGTATGAACAAGCTTGGCTGTGACATCGCTGATTTCTCCAGTGTCTGGGTCAAATGGAAGCACCGAGACGCCGCTCTCCCAATACCTGGTCACAAGCAAGAAACGACCTGTCCGGTCAAAGGTGGCACTGGTATTGCCTAGACCACCGGTAGATTGGGTGGTTATTTTCTCCAGATCACCATCAGGCAGAATTTTGTAGGAGGTCACAAACCCGACTCCTTCGGCCACCCCGGTGTGATGAGACAGTTCGTGGGTAGCAACCAGAAATCGACCGTTGGGATGAATCTCCAGCCAGGTCGGTGAGTCCTGTTTGGTCAGCTTACCAGTGGGAGAAAGTGAACCATCGGAACTGTTAAATAAAAAGCAGCTGATCCCTTCTCCGGGTTGTTCCGAGCCAACCCAGGGAAGCTGCCCGGGCTCGTATCCTGTATAGCTTCCAACGTATGCGTATTGCTTATCCATTCTATTCTTTGCCATTAGCGGGAAGGTTGCCATGGCTGCTGCGCCAGCCGCCAGAAGCTTGCAAAAGTATCGACGTGAAAAATGGGCATATTTACTGGTCATCTGTCTGCCGGGTGAGCCATCTTACTGAATTGCGAATCAGCCGTTGCATCATAGGGTGACCCAGTGCTTCCGGTGTATGTCCGGGTGCGAGGTAGCAAAATCGACCCTCTCCTAATTCTCGCCACCAACCTGCCGGTGCGGATACATTTCCATCTGAGATATTTCGCATCAGCAAATGCTCTCGATCCAGATAAAATTTGCTCAAATGCTGCTCGTCGAAGGTTCTGAAGTCCTCAACACCAGCCGTGATAGGGTGGTCTTTGTCCTCTATCCGGATCATAAATTCTTCTGGAGGTGGGTGACCTCCATAGTCTCCCCCGAAAAGCTCGTAGTAGGGTCCGTCTGGCGGGTAAAGTCCATGCGAGTTATGCAAGGCCAGAAATCCACCGCCATTACGAACAAAGTCGAAGATCGCTTGTTGCTGCGCTTCCGTCATCCACTTTACTTGCGTGCCTGACTCATAACCATTGGGCCAGATATTGCCGTCTTTTAGAAAGATCAGCAGATCAAATTCTTTCAGTACTTCAGCAGTCAGAGCCTCATGGTTTTCGATGTAAACCACGGGTATGTTCTCAAGCGCCAGTGGCCCCATCAGGCCATTGCGCACGTGGACCGGCGAATGATAGCGGTCTCCAATCAAGGCCAGTGCTCGTGGCCGGTCAGCCGACTGGTAAACCTCGGAGGTGTTTTGAACCTGGGCTACTAGCTGGGGAGAAAGTAAGGTCGCCAGATAAAACACTGTGGCCAAAAGCGTGCAATAAGGGGTTATTGCACGAGTCCTTTTCGTTGTGATTTTTATATGTTTCATAGGATATTTTGGGTTTAATAAAATAGATTAGGTATCGAAAATATAAACCGCATATTTATCCTGGATGCGAATTATCTTACTCGAACCCGGAATGTTCTGAATATTTTCACTGTTTAGTCTCGAATTCATAGCGATAGGACCAGTTGTGACTCTGTCCCGGTGCAATAGACATGGCGACAAAGGGTTCTACCGACATCACTGGAGCAACTGACCACAATACAGCCTGGCTCAGCGGTTGATCGCCGGTGATCCGAACGCCTGCCCCCAGATCCTGATGATAAGTGCGGAAGTCAAAATCTTTCGGGCTATCTCCAAAGCCTGACAGGTTCATGCGCACGCTCTCGCCAGCTGGTGGCTTGCCCAAATACGTCAATGAGTTTTCCTCTACGGTCGCCAATGCGGGGTCGGGGCGTTCTGTGCTATCCAGGGAATAAGGGACGCTCAGAGTAAGGCCAGCAGATGAACCGGAGTCGTCAATATTCAAAAAGTTATGATTGTAGACTTCGGTGTCGATTTGCTTGCTACCGGTGTTTAGCAGGGCGTGCTCAATCACCATTACAGGCTGATTGGGTTCAAGTCTCAGGGTTTTAATGTACTCATAGCCGTAGCCGGATTCAGCGTCTTGCACACGATGCAGGAACTCAATCTGGTTGCCGCGCACAATATTGATTCGTTCGCCGGCATCCACCAGAGGGTAGCCCACGGTAAAGCGATATCTGGAATCGTCCAGTTTTCTCAGTACACCGACCCCGATTTTGATAAAGGTATCACCCGGGCTCGCCTCGGCATAGCCCAGTGCGCCGCCATTGGCGTTAAATTCCTCGACGGGTCCGACCGCTGCGGTTTGCGGTGAGGCGGTGACAAATCCACCCTCGTTTTCAAGGTCGTGAACGTCGGGCGACATAGCCTCGAACCAGGGGGGGTAAAAATCGTGACCAGCATAAGTCAGGCTGCCAATCATGCCTGCCCAGTCGAAACGAGCACCGCGATAAAATCCCTGATCCTCATCGGGCAAATAAATTTTGGCCGAGATTTGTCCGTTGGTCAGCGTAACGGAAGGTGATTTTTCCAGTTCTGACAATGGTGTGCTTTGTGCCATAAGGATGCTGCTCATGCTGAGGGAAACGCCAAAGATAAATGACTGAGTCAGGATTCGAATCTGCATATCTAGGTCTTATTATTGTGCATAAAAAAGGGAGCTTACCGCTCCCTTACTACTTCGTCCACGAGAGAAGCCTTTCGGCTAACTTGGCGTTATTCAAGTTCTGCGTTATGAAAGACGCGCTGCACATCGTCAAGATCTTCCAGCATATCCATAAACATCTGGAACTGTTCAATGTCCTCACCCACTACGGGGCTGGTTGATTGCGGTACAAACTGGATCTCATCCGTGTCGAAGTCCTGGTCATCGCCAAGCTCTTCGGTTAATGCGGTTTTGGCTTTGCCGTATTCTGTGTTGGGAGTGAACACAGTAATTACACCGTCTTCGCTTTCAATGTCTGTGACATCCACATCGGCCATCATCAGCGCTTCCAGCACTGCTTCATCGTCACTGCCTTCAAAGCGGAAAATCGCGCAGTGATCAAAGCTGTGCATACAGGTGCCCTGTGTTCCCAACTTGCCGCCACCTTTGTTAAAACACAGGCGGACGTCGTTGAACGTGCGGGTAGGGTTATCGGTAAGGCAGTCGACAATCATCATGCAACCGCCGGGGCCGAAGCCCTCGTAGCGCGCTACTTCAAAATCTTCACCGCCAGCCCCCTGGGCCTTATCGAGTGCTTTCTCGATGACGTGGGAAGGCACCTGATCTTTCTTGGCGCGATCCAGCAAGCTGCGCAAGCTTAGATTGCCCGCAGGGTCAGCGCCGCCCGATTTGGCGACCACATATATCTCTCGACCGTATTTACTGTAGACCTTGGTTTTCGCTGCGGCCGTCTTGGCCATTGAATCTTTACGGTTTTGAAAAGCGCGTCCCATCTGTTACTCCGGTGCGGTGAAAAATCAGGTTGTTTATTCTCTTGAGTCACTCGCAGAAGGCAAGTAAAAAATGCGTTCAGGTACTTTTTTTATTGAAAATGAGTTTCCCAATTGTGAGATGGAGTCGAATTAGAGGCCAGCCCGAACTATTTGAAATATGCCCACCAGGGAAAAAGCCAGCGCCGCTGCGATGCGCGTCGCCTTTAGCGGTATTTTGGCCATTAGGTACTCGCCGGCATAAACCACGGGCACATTGGCGGCCAGCATTCCCAGCGTGGTACCCAGGGTTACCAGTATGATTGAGTCGAACTGTGCGCCTAAAAGCACAGTGGCTACCTGGGTTTTGTCGCCAATCTCGGCAAGAAAAAATAAAACAGTTGAAGCGGCAAAGGCACCATATTTGGCCAAGGAAGAATCCTGACTTTCATCTTCGTCTGGTTTCAGCAGCCAAATCCCTAGGGCAATAAAACTAAGACCGATTAGCCACTGCCCAATTGTGCTTTGCAGATATTGCGCGATCCAGCCGCCCAGCCATGCAGAAGCTCCATGGTTTATCAGGGTGGCGACGAGTATGCCGAGAATGATGGCCCATTTGTTGCGAAACCGGGCCGCCAAAAACAGGGACAGCAGCTGGGTTTTATCGCCAATTTCTGCAATAGCAACAGTGAAAGTTGAAGTAAGAAATGCGTCCATTAAGATTCTTCGGTGGGATGTTGCAGACAAAAGGCAAAAAACGACCTCCCACCAACGGGACCGCTCTTTGCCTTAGGTCTTGCCAATACCGGAATATTCGGTACGAACTCGCCATAGGCCATTGAGGGCCCAAGTATGTTGACGAGCTCTCTCGCTAGATCGAGAAGACTACTCCCCTAAGGGTGGCGGCATTTTAGCTCATGGAAAGAACAAAACAAGGCGAAACTTAGTGCAGGAGTGATCCACTTTGCTTACCAAACCGAAATATAGATTGGTTGTTCTGGTGTGCGGGTTCAGATTCAATACCGCTTAATAAATCTCGGTAAAAAGCATGACTCTAGGTTGGCGAACGAAAGTGACAGGGTTTTTCCTGCTAATGGCAGTTGCTGTTAGCGGCCACGCGCAGGTATGGCTGGATCGCCTGCCAGTGGATGTTTTGGATGTCCGGCCACCCTCATTGCGTGTTAGCGGCCAGCCCGGGGATTTGCGCATTGAAGAAACAAGTTGCCGAAGCATGCCCGCGACTGATTTGCGACGCCGAATCGTCAATACCGCCATTCAGGAATGGGCGTTCTTTGGTTTTAGCGTGATCGACCAAACGGTCGAGCGAGATAATCGTTGGCGTCGTCGCTTTGGACCTGATTTGCTTGCCGACGATCTCAACCAGCGCTCAGATGATGACTTGCTGCCAGTGGCGACAACCGTCGGGGGCTATTGGTCTGCGACGCCGGATGGTCGCTGGATGCTTGAGCGACAAAACCAAACCTGGAATGGCCCCTGGGGCTATCGTTCAGATTGGCGCGACCACTGGTCTGCGGCGTTTATTTCCTGGGTAATGTGCGAAAGTGGTCTCGATGAAATGGATCAATTCCAGCGTTCCATCGCTCACCACGACTATATAGATCAGGCTATATTGGCTCGTGATGGCCAAGCACCAGATTCGGCTTATATTGCCTACGATATTGGCGATGCACCTTTGGCGGTTGGAGATATGCTCTGTCGCGGCAGCCGACCCGAGTATTTCACCCTGGATGATCGACGTGCCCACCTGCAGCAGGGTGCCCGAACTCATTGTGACATTGTGGTGAAGCTGGACGAATCCGCTGAAGAAATCTGGGCCATAGGAGGCAACGTCAGTGACTCAGTACGGCTCAAACGATTGCCTGCGGGCACTGGCGAGCATGGCCTGCAAGCTGTCCCTTATAACGGCCGCAGGATGTTTGCACACCTGCAGTTGCAAGCGCCGGACATCGAGCCCAATGCCATTGATAACAGCCCTTCTATGTTGGCTTTACGCTGTAATCGCCCCATGCAGCAGAGAGTTGCTTCTGTGGGCATCATTCTTCCCGGCACAACATCACCCGAGACCTGTTAATTTTAGTTAGCGGCTTCTCGCTTACTTACAAACTTATCATTCGTTGACACACGGACTTGTCGTCACGACTTCTCTATAATGCCGCGCTTTCCATCCTGGTATAGATGACCGTTAGCGCGGGCAAAGGATTAATAGTGAAGTCAGATCTCTTCAAAATGGCGCTGATTCTGGGCTCCCTCAGCTGGATAGGACCTTTTGCCATCGATATGTATTTGCCCGCCATGCCGTTGATCGCTTCTGATCTGGATGCCTCTGTGCCTGCATCCCAAGCCACCCTCATGGCGTTCTTCCTGTCCTTTGGCCTCACACAGATTATTTATGGTCCGGCTGCAGATGTGTATGGTCGCAAGCCACCACTTTACTTCGGCTTGGCGACCTACGCCGTCGCCTCCATTGGCTGCGCTCTCGCACAAAGTATCGAGTCACTAATCGCCATGCGTTTTATACAGGGCGTTGGCGCTGCTGCCGTCATGTCTATTCCCCGGGCGGTCATTCGCGATTGCTACACCGGCAACGAGGCTACCCGGTTGATGTCCACCATTATGCTCATTATTTCGGTCTCGCCGATGCTGGCCCCCCTGGTTGGCAGTGCCGTGATCGTTCCTTTCGGCTGGCGCTCCGTGTTTATCCTGGTGGCAGTTGCCAGTCTGGGTGCGCTGCTTTTAACCCGCTTTGCACTGCCGGAAACGCTCAGTAAGGAAAACCGCTCAGCGTTTGGCTTTGGTCAAATGTGGCGGGCTTTTGGCGTGCTGTTTCGCGACGGCCACTACATGGGCTTAACACTGGTCGGTGGTTTGGGTATGGCCAGCTTCTTTGCTTTTCTGGCAACCAGTTCTTTCTTGTACATGGATTACTATGGCCTGAGTTCTTTTCAGTACAGCCTGGCCTTTGCGCTGAATGCACTCGGTTTTTTTGCCACCAGCCAGATTGCCGCAAACCTTGAAGCCCGCTTTGGGCCGATTAAAGTCATCAGAAGGGCAGTAACCGGCTTTTGCACGGGAGCCTGCACATTGTTAATTCTCGTTCTTCTGGGGATGGACCAATTCCCGCTTTTGGTCGGCATGCTGTTCTTCACCAATGCATTTCTCGGCCTGGTCGTTCCCACCTCTATGGTGCTTTCGCTCGAACATCACGGTCCTATTGCCGGCACAGCCGCCGCCCTCGGCGGAACCCTGCAAATGCTGACCGGGGCAATCGCTATTGCCATTGTCAGTGCTGTGTTTGATAACACACCGTTGCCACTGGCGAGTGCAATTGCCATTTGTGGCGTTAGTGCATTTATTCTGTCGCGAATATTGCTTGGTAAAGAAAAGCTTCCTGTGTGATCCAGGCTAGGGGAGCCGAAACGCCTCCGGCACCTCGTCCAATTGCAAGCCCCAAAACATGGGCATCAGGAAATAAACGGTCAGCACAACGAGTGTGGCGGCGATGATGTTCATCACGAACCCTGTGCGCACCATTTCAGCAATACTCAATTTGTCTGTAGCAAAAATAATGGCGTTAGGTGGCGTGCCCACAGGGAGCATAAACGCACAATTGGCAGCCATGGCACAGCACACCATCAGTGCTAACGGGTGAATGTTCAGCGCCAGTGCCAACGCAGCAACCACCGGAATGATCATGGTTGCTGTGGCGGTATTGGACGTGATCTCGGTGAGGAACAGAATCATCAGGGTGGCGCAGCTAATGATGAGCACCATGTGCAGGCTATCGAGCACGGTCAATTGTTCTCCCATCCAGGCAGACAGCCCTGTTTCCCTAAACCCTGCAGCTATCGCCAGACCGCCCCCAAACAACAACAGTATGCCCCAGGGAATATTGCGGGAGTCTTTCCAGTCGAGTATGCGGTTGCTGGTGCCGTATTTGGCGGGTATTAGAAACAACAATACGGCGGCGAGTACGGCGATCATGCCGTCACGGATTTCCGGCACCAGTTCGGACCAAAGAAAGCCGCGAGTGATCCACATGAAGGCGGCGAAGCCAAACACGCAGGCCACAACGGTCTCTTCAAACGATATTTTGCCCAACGCCGAGCGTTCGGATTGAATCAGGTCTCGACCGCCGGGAATGCCTTTGATGCGCATGCGAAAAGCCACGCGGCCAAGATACACCCAGGCAATTGCCAGCAAGGTCACAACGACGGGTACGCCGATTAACATCCAGCTGGCAAAAGAAATTTCAACACCAAATAACTCACGCGCCTGTGCCGCCAGAATGATATTTGGCGGTGTGCCGATGAGCGTGCCCATACCGCCGATTGTCCCGGCGTAACCCACGGCGAAAATCAGGGCTTTTTCGAATGCCGGGATGTCGACCGCCTCCGGGGTACCTTCAAGGGAACTGCCGACCTGTTTGGTGATCGCCAACGCCATGGGAATCATCATCATGACCGACGCCGTGTTCGATACCCACATGGATAAGAATGCCGTGGCAATCATAAAGCCCAACAGGATGCGCTGCGTGCTGGTGCCCACAAAAGCGATGATGGCCAGGGCCATACGTTTGTGCAAATTCCATTTTTCCATGGCCGTCGCAATAAAGAAGCCGCCCAGAAATAGATAAATAATGTCGTTGCCATAAGAGGAAGTGACCGTGCCGCTGTCCAGTGCGCCGGTTATGGGCAGTAAAAAAATTGGCAGTAACGAAGTGGCGGGAATGGGAATGGCTTCAGTGATCCACCAGGTGGCAACCCACAGGGTGGTT
>Ga0181601_10000244_pt1 | contig 42963 bp, 34 predicted proteins | sample 041ome_8_FD_133020 | JGI IMG/M metagenome (GOLD analysis project Ga0181601, IMG submission 133020) | Coastal salt marsh microbial communities from the Groves Creek Marsh, Skidaway Island, Georgia - 041407BS metaG (megahit assembly) | ecosystem: Environmental > Aquatic > Marine > Intertidal zone... | reverse complement strand
TCGCCGATACAGCAAAGTATCGGCGACACCCAGCTCTTCTTCAAGCGTCTTCACATAGGGTGCTCTGACTCGATCGATATAGTCCTGCATCATTGTATCGGCAGCCAGAAGGTTCGAAAAAACCGGCAATAGCTGATATCGGTAACCGCTGACCCCGGCCGGACCAAAGGCAAGATCCAGAACACCCACAAACTTGCCGTTAGATCCAGCATTCGTCACGACCGTTACGCCTCCTGGATTTTTGACACTGACAGGAATGGGTACACCGTCATGCGTATGACCACCAAGAATAAAATCGATGCCTCGAACTCGACTCGCGAGCTTGAGATCAACGTCCATGCCATTGTGAGACAGCAGAATCACGGCGTCAGGTTGTTCAGCGCCACGCACCTGGTCGACGACTTGCTGCAGCTCCTCTTCTCGAATGCCAAAGGTCCAATGAGGAATAAACCGCTGCGGATTCGCGATCGGGGTATAAGGAAACGCCTGACCGATGACCGCAATTCGTCGGCCGTTGACAACCTTAACAACATAAGGGGGAAAGATATGACCACTGTCCTCACTGAACATGGGTATACCTTCAAACAAGGCATCATCCGACGCCTTTACATTCTGAGCGACAAAATCACCTCGAAACAGGCTCGCATTTTTTAGGACTTCCGCTTCTTCATAAGTGAACTCCCAGTGACCGGTCATCACATCCACACCTAACAGATTACAGGCGCCGACCATGTCTTGGCCTCGAGTCCACAATGCGGTCCCCGAACCTTGCCAGGTATCACCACCATCCAGTAGTAACGATCCCTGGGCTTCGCTTTTCAGTTGCTGAATCAAGGTCGACAGATGGGCAAAGCCACCCACTCGCCCGTAACGTGCGGCAGCCTCGCTGAAATCCAGATAGGTTAAGGCATGAATGTCTCGAGAGGTCATGCCAGGGACTAGATCTAACAGGTTTTTGCCCACCCGATGCGGCATCTGGCCGATGGCCGAGCCGATCCCGAGATTGACATTGGGCTCGCGAAAATAAACTGGATTCAACTGCGCATGGGTATCGGTGATATGTAATATTCGGCTCTGACCAAACGGCGAAAGCTGATATATATCCGTTTCTCTCGCGGGTCGCAGCGTCGTACATCCCGAGACAGTCGCTGCAATCCAGGTTTTCGCCAGTATGCCTAAAAATTCCCGTCGATCCATGATGACATCGCTTCCTGAGGATTATTGCTGAAGTCTGTTGCTGAAGTCTAATTAGGAGGCACTTCTCTTGCACCAAACCGCTCAATGAGCTGATTGCCTAACGAGGCACTCGGTCGCGCCAGACTTTCTGCTCTTGATCAGCCTGAGCGATCGCGGCATTGGCGGTGAATAACGCTCTTTGGGCGGCCACCAACGCCGTACCCTCATCGTTAGCATTGAGAGCTGCTGTCGCGTCAGCCAGTAATTTACCGGTGATGGTCCAGGCATGTTGGCGCTGTTGAGCGAGCTCATTTGCCGCCCGTGCTGCATCGAGAATCGACTGGACGTCTTGCTGCTGTACAGCAGACTTAACGTCTTTCGACTCAGAGCAACCGAAAATAAGGATTACCAGACTTGCCACGAGTAATGTCTTCATAGTCATCATTTACTTCCTGCTCGCTGGACCGTTGAGCTCCATGCCGTTGTTCATATAAGTGAGAAAGTATTCGAGGTTTCGATAGGCTTCACTTTGCGGCGCCAGACCTACTGCACCTACCTGTTCATTACATTCAATAAAGCGTTTGTGCAGACTACCGACTTGCTCCCACTTAAATCGATAGGCCGGCCAGTGAGTGGCATGGCCTACTGAAGCACTCAAAATCTCGGCTCTGAGCATATTGCCCACGGTATTCATGTGACAACTGCTACAGGCGAAGTCCAGTTGACCGCGACGCTCATAGTAGAATTGCTTGCCCTGCTCATAAGCAGCCAGCCCGGCCTCCGGGACCTTGATGTCAAAGTGCTCACCGCGGGAGGTAAATGCCATGTAAGCCGTGATATAGGCCATCTCGTCTCCCAGGTAGTCAAGGGCCGGCGCATTGTTGGCCGCTCGACACTGATTAAGCGCAAGCTCGAGGGTAATAACACTGTTGGAAACTTCATCGAAATAGGGAAACTGTTGCTTGATGCCGATACCCTGGTTGGCAAAACACCCACCGTAGGTTTCCCCATTGCTGAAGGGAGCCTCAAACAAGGCTCGCCCCTCGTCAACGGCCAACTCGTAGGGAGGAAACTCCTCCATCTCCTGCCACTGAGCACGTTTGGCCGCATCCAGAGCATAAGCACCGTCCTTGTGCGCCTGAATATCGATCATTGGGAAACGATCTGTATAAAACTTCACAAAGGCACTACGATCGGATTCAGGATCAGCATACGCGTGACCGACGCCTACCAGGATAATCATGACGCCAAGCAAAATTTTCATAGCCAGTCCTTTTATTGAATTGCTTTCTAATCTCTCAATAGCACGCTTCACTTTAGCATTCACTGCCTTGGACGCACTGCCATGGACGCACTGCCATGGACTAGTTGAACACCCTGAGGCAATTCGGGGCTTGATTACCAGGTATTTAAAGTCCCCCATTTCACCCGCTATTTAAGTGCTAGGCTGCCTTCTGACGACTCACCTAAGTTGTCAGTCCAGCTGACTTTAATGGTATCGCCTGCTTTCGCCTGGTTAACCTTAAAGGCGAAATAAGGATTTTTTGAAACAGAGGTACCCCATTCAGCAGTCAATACAACATTACCGTTATGTTCACAGATGACCTGCTCGATGAAATGCGCAGGTATCACCGCGCCTGCCTCATCTCGACGGGTTCCTGTTTCCATCGGGTGCTCCATCAGCACTTTAATTTCTGCGACTCCGTCAACGACCTTGCCACGCATTTTTACTGGTCTAGATTCCATTGCTCTTCTCCTTTAGCCGCCACATCCGCCGATGGTGACTTTCACTTCTCGTTCGGTCATATAGATTGTACTGGGGGTCTTGACCAAGGCTCGTACCATTGAGCTTTTGCCCATCTTCACTCGCAGTGAAACGTCTGCGGCAGAAAACTGAGTCAATTTGAAACTTGCAGATAGTGGATTGGGATTCATGTCGACGACCACATAAATCGCCTCTGCTCCGACTATTGTCGTGGCAACAGTAACGGGGACAACCGCACCATTCTCGGCAATATCGGGAATATCCAGCTTAATATCGCTACTCTCGACAATGGGCAGATCACCGAACAATTCTCGATAAACACTGTCGAGCTTGGTTGCCTCGAAGGCCTTAGTGGCTCGCGCCAATACTTGCAAGGGTATGGCGCCAAGAGCAATCACCGACATCAGCCCTTGAAGGAACCGGCGCCGAGTGGGATGTCGAGATACTGGCCGAGATACTGGCCGAGATACTGGTCGAGACGCTGATCGAGACGGTCGAATCTGCATGCATTTCTCCTGAAAAAAACTTAAATAGTGAGAACGAAATCAACCACGCGATCAATTTCCGCTTCGGTTAAAATACTATGCCGGCCGTAGGGCGGCATCACTGTATTCGGGTTGCGAATTGCGGCATCCCATATCTGCGCGCGCAAAACCGCCCGGTCTGGGAACCTCAATTTCATTTGGATCAGCGGCGGCCCGACATTACCGGGTAGCTCACCCTCCGGGATCATGTGACACGACAAGCAGTTACCTACGTTTCGGTCAAAGGCCAGCACCTTACCTGCCGCGATACGCTCGTCCAGAGACTCCGCCAGCAGCGCCCCGGGTATCAAGGCGACCAGCAGCAGTAATCGAGACATTAATTGGCTGTTTTTCATTCGCTTGGCTCCACCAAAAACTGCACGGCTTGACGAACTTCCTCATCGGAAAGCTGAGAAAATCCTCCTTTTGCAGGCATGACGCCACTTTTACCGACGTAGCCCTTGATTGCATGTTCATTCAACTGGTCAATGCCAGCCAGTCGACGAGTCGCCCACTCATTGGTGTCGCCTTTTTTGGGTGCGCCGGCGACGCCAGCTTTATGGCAAATAACACAATACTGGTTATATATTTTTTCGCCCGCAGCCGGCGGCTTCGGCGCTTCAGTGGTCGTGGCAAGCAGATCAGAAGCCGGTGCTTCTCGTCTGACGATCGAGACGATCTGGATGTCAGCAGCGTTCTTACAATTTTCCATACAGCGGCTATTGTGAACATCTGGCCTGGGGTCCGGCCCAAAGTTCTGTTGATTCGGTAGCTGAATGTCGGTGAAGTTGTCTCGCGTCAGAACAAAGTCATCATCCACCAGATCATTTAAATACAAAACGTAGGCGACCAGCGCATACACCTCGTCAGCCTTGAGTGACTCAGGCTGCATAAACGGCATAGTACGCCGAATATAATCCCACAAGGTGCTGGTATGCGCCCAGTAGCTACCCACGGTTTTCAGTGGGCGCTGGGATGTTAAAGAACCCTCACCACCTGCCAGCACCGGAAACTGACCGACTCCCTCACCAAAGGAGCCGTGGCATTCGGCACATTTTTCTTCATAGATGACTTCACCGTCAGCCACTGAGCCGCCGCCCGCGGGCAAGCCCTGACCATCGGCGCGTATATCGATATCCCATCCCGCGATTTCGGCTTCGGTCGCCAGCTTACCATAGCCGTAATAACCGCTACTGGTATCGGCCAGGACCTCCGCGCCACAAAGCATCAAAAGCAGTGCGCCGAACAGCTTACGAGAGTTGAACATTCGCCACCTCCCCGGTTGCAAAGACTTTCCACGTGTGAATCGCATTTTTATGGTAGATCGAATTGGTACCACGGACATCTCGAAGCTGTTGATAGGTGGGTTGGACATAGCCGGTTTCATCCACTGCTCGACTTTGCAGCAACAAAGGTGACCCATCCCAGTCGAGTTCTATACCAAATCGGGTGAGCGCGCTTGGCAGGACAATGCTGGTGATTTTAGCTTCGCGAAAGCTCACTCCGCCGTCGTAGGAGACATCTACGTGTTTTATCTTTCCGCGTCCCGACCACGCCAGTCCCTCTACCCAGTACTTACCTTTACCCTGATTCAAGGGCTTCTCTGGGGACGGCGAGGTGATTACCGAGTTACACTCCTGTACGAAGGTAAACTCTCGCGACTTGCCATCAGGCATTAAATCTGTGTACTTGGACGTTTCTTCACGCTGATACCAGGGTTGGTCCCCGACCTCTAGACGTCGCAGCCATTTCACACAGGTATTCCCTTCCCAGCCCGGATTGATCAGTCGAACCGGATAGCCCTGTTCAGGGCGCAACGCCTCCCCATTCTGGGCATAGACAATTAATGCATCGTCCATCGCTTTGGACATGGGAATACTACGGCTCATATGCGCGCCATCCGCTCCTTCGGCGAGAATCCAACTGGCTTTTTTGTTCACACCGACCTCCGCCAGCAGCGTTGAAAGAAGCACGCCAGTCCACTCGCAGCACGCCAACATGCCATGGGTGAACTGAACGCCATCCATCTGTGCACCGCGCCACTCCATGCCGCCATTGGCAGGGCATTCCAAAAAGGCAATTCTGCTGGTTGAAGGAAACCGCATCAGATCGCTCATTGTCAGCGAAATAGGTCGATCCACCATGCCATGGATCATCAGCCGGTGCTGATGCGGATCCACCGCCGGAATACCCGCGTGATATCGCTCAAACACCAGGCCACTGGGCGTGATGATGCCTTTTAAATCAGCTAAGGGCGTGAAGCTGATGGATGCGATTCGATCTGGCGTTAGCCAGTCTACGGTTCGACGCTGAACATTGGCTTCAAACGGCGAAGGCTGTCCATAGGGGTTGGTTAGCACCCCCGGACCTAGTACTCTTGTCCATTCAGGAATGTTGGGCGGCAAATTGCTGGCCGCGCTCAACGCCGGCGTTAAGCCGAGCGCACCAGCGGCAGCGCCACCCATCAGACCTAGGCCGCCCAGAAGCACCTGGCGTCGGGCCATGGGTGTCACGGTCGCCTTAGAGTTGAGCAATTCCCTCGGTTTTTGCTTATTATCCTTCACGTAGCCACCCCCTGTTTAGGCTTATGCTACCTCAAGCCATTACGTTAGCATATTATAAAATACTTACATAACAGTTGAGGTGCCGCAAGAAGATGCAGGCGATGGATTTAACAAGGATGCAGGATGCAGCCAAAAAAGCTAGTGAAATCATGAAATTGTTGGGACACGCTGATCGTCTCATGATCCTCTGTGAGCTGAAGACGGGAGAGCAATCTGTCGGGCAGCTCACCGAAAAAATTGGCATCAGCCAATCCCTGGTATCTCAACACCTGGCAAGAATGCGCTATGAGGATGTCGTGGCGACTCGACGCGAGGCCCAGGTTGTCTTTTATTCCTTGAAAGAGGGGCCTGCTGCAATATTGATTGATACTATGTATAACATCTTCTGCAGGGACAGTTAGAAACAGGCACAGGGTTCATATCAGGCTGCAGATCTGCAACCAGGCGCCCGCAGCTAAAGGGTCAGAAAATCCGATTCAGGCTTTAATCGGCCCCTGAGTATCTTTTTATATAATAATAAGCTAATTTAACAACCTATCGGGGTCATAGAAGGGGATACCATGAACTTTAAAACTAAATTATCCATGGCAATGGCACTCTCTGCCTGCCTAGCGGTACCAACGGCATCGGCGACCAATGGTTACTTCACCCATGGTCTGGGTGTCAAAAACAAGGGAATGGCCGGTGCTGGCACAGCCGCGCCAGCAGAAACCATTTCTGCGGCTAGTAATCCAGCTGCAGCCGTGCTGGTTGACGAAAAATGGGAAGTTGGCCTGAGCCTGTTTTCGCCTCGCCGCAGTTACAAGTCTAGCGCTAGCCAGGCTAACGGCAACGGCGGCGCCTTCACAATTGGTCCCAACGATCTCGATAGTGGCCGAGAATATTTTCCCATCCCTTACGTCGGCAAGGCTTGGAAACTCGACGGCAACTCGGCCCTGGCAATCAACTTCTATGGCCGCGGTGGCATGAACACAGACTGGAGCGGCGGTACCGCAAGCCTAGATCCAGATGGACCAGGTCCAGCACCAGTCTCGACTTTGCCAGGCACTTATGGTGCGGGTAGTGCCGGCGTCAACCTGTCGCAGGCTTTTCTTGATGTTACCTATGCCATTCAAAATGGCCCGCTGAGTGTTGGCATCACAGGCGTTCTGGCGATGCAAGCCTTCAAGCTCAAGGGCATAGGCACCTTTGCCGGCTACACCAAGAGCTTCGCTGCCAGCGGCGGGACAGCATTTCCCGCTAATCTCACTAACAACGGGACTGACTATTCCTATGGATGGGGCGTGAAACTCGGCGCTATTTATGCCGTTAACGACCAGCTCAATATTGGTGCCGCCTATCAGTCCAAAACAATCATGGGAGAGCTCGATGACTACGCCGACCTGTTTGCCAACGGCGGTGAATTCGATATTCCGGCCAGCATGCGATTAAGCGCCAGCATGACTGCATCACCGCAGTTGAGTCTGCACTTTGACTACGAGCGGATTATGTTCAGCGACATAGACTCTGTAGGTAATAGCATAGCGAACATATTCTCCTGCCCAACGGCAAACCCTTTAGCGAGTGACCTGGAAAGCTGTTTAGGCGGTAGCAACGGTCCCGGGTTCGGCTGGGATGATGTGGATACCTATAAGTTCGGCATCGAGTATCTGGTCTCTAGTGAGCTGACGGTTCGTGCCGGTTACAGCATCAACGAGCAGCCTATTGGCACTGACCAAGTGTTGTTCAATATCCTGGCCCCGGCCGTCGTCGAGCAACACATTACGATTGGCGCAACCCGCACGCTCGCGAATGCCAATGAACTGAGTTTCTCCTTGATGTATGCACCGAGCAAATCGATTTCAGGCACTAATACGTTCGATCCTACCCAGCAGTTGGAGATCGAAATGCATCAGTTTGAATTTGAGATTGGTTATAGCTTTTAAGTGTTGGCAAAATGCCAAGCCTGGTTCGGTGTTTCAACACCGAATCAGGCTTTTGTGCTTTTGAGACACCATTACGACACCATTACGACACCAATGGCACAGCTATTAGCGCTAACTTCCTAATGTGAATGGTTTCCCTGAGGGTTTTCGTGTTAGACTGCCCGCATGGGTGCCTGACCGGTTTGTACCCATCGCAATTAGCGTTGTGACGCCTGCTTTCCAACAGCCTCAGCACGTTAGCCTTATCGATATTCTTCCAAGAATTCTCATACACAAGCCCAGACCGGCTTCCAGCAGTCATCGATTGACTGGAGGGCACCACCGGAGTCATCTCAGATGTCCTTAGAAACACTCGGCCTGTCGGCTGAATTGCTACGTGCTGTGCGCGAGCAGGGTTATACCGAAGCAACGCCCATTCAAGCCAAAGCCATACCCATAGTCCTGGCTGGCGAAGATGTCCTCGCTGGCGCTCAGACCGGCACAGGTAAAACTGCTGCCTTCGCACTGCCCTTGATTCAGCGTCTGATGCAAAAGCCTACACCCAACCCACCTAATGCTCGAGGCATTCGTCCCATCCGCGCACTGATTTTGACACCGACTCGAGAGTTGGCAGCTCAGGTTGCGGAAAGCGTGACGAGCTACGCCAAGCACCTGCCGATGACGACCGCGGTCGTGTTTGGCGGCGTTAATATTAATCCGCAGATCAGCCAGCTACGTCGCGGTGTCGATATCCTCATCGCCACACCGGGTCGGCTGCTGGATCATGCCGGGCAGAAGACCCTGGATCTGTCGATGGTCGAAATCCTGGTACTGGACGAAGCTGACAGAATGCTGGACATGGGCTTTATCCACGATATACGCAAGGTCATGGCACTGCTCCCAGAAAAGAGTCAGCGCCAGAACCTGTTATTCTCAGCAACCTTCTCCAGCGACATTCGTCGGCTCGCCGGTGGCTTGCTGAATTCTCCAAAAATGGTGGAAGTCGCCAGTCAAAATGCAACGGCAGACAAAATCCAACAAACTATCCTGCCCGTCGACAAGGTTCGTAAACGCGAGCTCTTGAGCCTGCTGATCAGCAGCAACCAGTGGGAGCAGGTACTGGTATTTACTCGAACCAAACACGGCGCGAATCGACTGGCGCAGCAACTCGAGCAGGATGGCCTGAACACTGCGGCAATTCACGGCAACAAGAGCCAGGGTGCGCGCACCAAAGCCCTGGCGGGCTTCAAAAATGGCGAAGTCAGCATTCTTATTGCCACCGATATCGCCGCGCGAGGCTTGGACATAGATCAATTGCCGCACGTGGTGAATTATGAGCTTCCCAATGTGCCCGAAGATTACGTTCACCGCATAGGACGCACAGGTCGCGCTGGCAGAGCGGGTCAGGCCATATCACTGGTCAGCCCGGATGAAGAAAAACTCATGCGCGATATTGAGCGGCTGCTGGGCACCAAGCTGCCTCGAATAATAGCAAAAGGCTTTGAAGCCAGTGGTGTAGCGCCACCGCCGGAACCCGAGTACCGACCACGCCAAAGTGGAAACCGCACTGGCAATAGTCGGCAGGGTAGCCAAACGGGCCGAGGCGGCAATCAGACTCGAGGCACCAGCCAGGCTAGGGAGTCAAGTTCAGGCGCGAACCGCGCGCCGGCACGGACCAATAGCAACCCGCAACGGCCACAGCGGCCGCGAACCATTCGCTCTGGAAATGTCTAACCTATAGCTCACATTGGGTGACTCACCTTATGCCACATGCCACGATTAACGGTGCCAGACTCTGGTACGACACACTCGGCAATCCTCCAGATCAGGCGGCCACGCTGTTGCTGCATCACGGTTACACGGCGTCAAGAGCTAACTGGATGCCGGTTGCCGAACGGCTGCAGAACAGATATCGCATTGTCTTGATGGAGTGTCGCGGTACCGGCGAGAGTGAGGACACAGCCGATGGCTACACCCTGACGCAGTACGCCGCAGACGTCATAGGTATGGCCGATCACCTGAAACTTGAGAAGTTCGGCTATGCGGGACACAGCATGGGCGGCGGTATCGGCTTTTTACTGGGCCTTGATTATGCACATCGGCTGGAGCGTCTGATACTGATGGCACCGATTCCGAGCGGTGGTATCAGCGCATTGCCAGAAGAGGCTCTCATCCAAGAGCGGCTGGCCGCTCGGCAACGCCAGGATCGCGACTATTTTCTTCGCGAACAGCTCGCGGGTCGGTTTCGGCCCGAAGTCCAATCTGATGCCTGGTTTGAATCCCGAGTCGACCATCTATTGAGAGTCTCGGAGGGCCACTACCTCGGCGGACTACAAACCATGTTTGAACTGGATGTCGAAGCGCGATTACCCCAGCTGAAGGTTCCGACCCTCATGTTGGCTGGCGCAGTAGACGGTCTGCTGAGGGCCAATCTGCTGGACTATATGCGCCTGCCAGATGCCAGCCTTCACGTGTTCTCAAGAGCAGGGCACGACGTTGCCATGCACGAACCAGACGGCGTGAGCCAGGCTATTGACGCATTTATGCTGCATGGCCCCATGACAGCGGCTAAATTGGGGCGTTAAAGCGCTCAAAGAGGTCGCAAGGGGTGTCCACAGGTTTGTGTCTTGTGCCGAACAGACGTCAGAACACTCGATTTTTTGGCGATAACTCCTTATAGTCCGCTACCTCGCAATGACTCAACTTCACAAGCTAATCACTTCATTACTCGCTTTATTTTGAATCAGGACGCAGCCATTGATTACTAGCGCAAACATCACCATGCAGTTCGGCTCAAAGCCGCTGTTTGAAAACATTTCAGTCAAATTCAGTGACGGTAACCGCTATGGTTTAATCGGCGCTAACGGGTGCGGAAAGTCGACTTTCATGAAGATTCTAAACGGATCTTTGGCGCCGACTTCTGGCAATGTCTCGATAAGCCCTAATGAGCGAGTCGGTGTCTTGAGCCAAGACCAATTCGCCTTTGAGCAATACACCGTGATCGACACTGTAATCATGGGCCACAAGGCGCTTTGGAAGGTCAAGCAAGAGCGAGACCGAATCTACAGTTTGCCTGAAATGTCAGAAGAGGACGGCATGAAGGTCGCAGATCTTGAAAGCGAATTCGCCGAGATGGATGGTTACACGGCAGAAAGTCGAGCCGGTGAGATTCTACTAGGCGCCGGCATCGGCCTCGAGCTGCATTATGGCCTGATGCGTGAAGTGGCGCCCGGCTGGAAACTGCGGGTTCTTCTTGCTCAGGCGTTGTTCTCAGATCCAGACATACTGCTGCTGGACGAGCCCACCAACAACCTGGATATTCACACCATCCACTGGCTTGAAGATGTACTGAATGCGCGTAATAGCACTATGGTGATTATTTCCCACGATCGCCACTTTCTTAACGCGGTCTGCACCCATATGGCCGACATCGACTATGGTGAGCTTCGAGTCTATCCCGGAAATTATGACGATTTCATGATTGCCTCAACGGCTGCAAGAGAACGTGTGCAGTCCCAAAACGCCAAGAAGAAAGCCCAGATTGTTGAACTTCAACAGTTCGTCAGCCGCTTCTCAGCCAACGCATCAAAGGCCAAGCAAGCCACCTCTCGAGCCCGTCAGCTGGACAAGATAGAACTGGAAACCATCAAACCCTCGAGCCGAGTTAGCCCCTACATCCGCTTTCACCAAGAAAAGAAGCTGCATCGCCTGGCCCTGACGCTTGAAGATCTGAGCATGGGATTCGCCGGTGAAGATCTTTTCAAGGGCGGCAATATGCTCTTGGAAGCTGGAACGCGCCTCGCAATCATTGGTGAAAACGGTGTGGGTAAATCGACCCTGCTGCGCTGCCTGATGAATGAGCTCCAGGCGACGAGCGGCTCCATCCAGTGGTCAGAAAATGTCAGCCTCGGCTATTGTCCTCAGGATAGTACCGCTGAATTCAACAGCACGCTGAGCCTGTTCGACTGGATGAGCCAGTGGCGCAGACCCGAGCATGACGATCACATTGTTAGAGCGACCCTCGGTCGCTTGCTGTTTTCAACGGAAGACTTCAAGAAGCAGGTGAATGTCTGCTCCGGTGGTGAAAAAAATCGACTGCTCTTTGGCAAGATGATGATGCAGGACCACAACGTGCTGCTCCTTGATGAGCCCACTAACCATCTTGACATGGAAGCAATTGAATCCTTGAACCTGGCCTTGGAACACTATGATGGCACCCTGCTGTTTGTCAGTCACGATCGAGAGTTTGTCTCATCGCTGGCGACTCGAATTATCGAGATTAAGGATCACAAGCTGATCGATTTTCGTGGTACCTACGAGGAATACCTCGCTAGCCAGTTACTACAAGGATAAAAACGCCTCGATGATTGATATTCCGCAACGGATCGCAGAAGAACTGGGCGTTGCGCCCAAACAAGTGATGGCCGCCATTGGCTTACTGGATGAGGGTGCGACGGTACCCTTTATCTCACGGTATCGAAAGGAGGCCACCGGCGCGTTGGACGATACCCAGATGCGCATCCTTGCAGATCGTCTCGGCTATCTGAGAGAGCTCGAAGACCGGCGCCTCGTCATACTCACCAGCATTGAAGAGCAAGGCAAGTTAACGGCTGAGCTTCGCGTCCTGATCAACCAGGCGGACACCAAGACTCGCCTGGAAGATCTGTATCTACCCTACAAACAAAAGCGCCGCACTCGAGCTCAAATAGCCATAGAGGCAGGCATAGAACTCCTGGCTGATTCGCTGTTGAACAATCCCATGCTAAACCCCCAGTTAGAAGCGGCTGCCTTTATTAATGCCGATCCCGAGTTCAAGGATGCCTTCATCGATACCAAGGGGGTCCTGGACGGCGCTCGTCAGATATTGATGGAGCGCTTTGCCGAAAATGCCGAACTGCTCGCGCAGCTGCGATCCTATCTCGCCGACAGGGCCCAACTGACAGCTAGCCTGATAGATGGCAAAGAACAGGAAGCTGCCAAATTTCGTGACTACTTCGAGCACAAGGATATTGCCAGTCGCGTACCATCTCATAGGGCGCTGGCGATGTTTCGAGGCCGTAAGGAAAATTTCCTGCAGCTGAAAATTGATGTGGAGCATGACGAGACCCTCATGCACCCTTGCATGAGCATGATCGCCACGCATTTCAATATCATCGACAGCGGCCGACCAGCCGACGCCTGGCTGGCTGAAGTCGTGCGTTTCACCTGGCGCGTCAAACTGCACCTGCACCTCGAAACTGAGTTCATGTCCGAGCTGCGAGCGCGGGCTGAAGAAACTGCGATAGAGGTCTTTGCTCGAAATATCAAAGAGCTATTACTGGCGGCGCCTGCAGGCCAGAAAGCGACTATCGGACTGGACCCGGGTTTACGCACCGGCGTCAAGATCGCTGTCATCAGTAACACGGGGCAGTTCCTCGATAGCACAGCTATCTATCCACACGCCCCGCGTAACCAGTGGGACGAATCTATCGCTGTACTAGCCAAGTTGGCAAAGCAATATGAGATAGAGCTACTGGCCATCGGCAACGGGACTGCTTCTCGAGAGACTGACAGGCTTTGTGGTGAATTGATCAAACGACATCCTGAATTACGTCTGCAAAAAATTCTGGTCAGTGAGGCGGGTGCCTCTATCTATTCGGCCTCAGAACTGGCCGCAAAGGAGTTTCCCGACCTGGATGTGACCATTCGTGGCGCAGTCTCCATCGCTCGACGCCTTCAGGATCCCCTGGCTGAGCTGGTAAAGATCGAACCTAAATCCATCGGCGTTGGACAATACCAGCATGACGTCAGCCAGGTACAATTAGCGCGCCATCTCGACGCTGTTGTTGAGGACTGTGTGAACGCCGTAGGCGTTGAAGTCAATACCGCGTCTGCGGCCCTGTTGCGGCGAGTCGCCGGCCTCAGCCAGAGCATCGCTGACAATATTGTCGACTACCGTAATACCCACGGCCAGTTCAGCAGTCGCGAGCAGCTCAAATCTGTGCCTCGGCTAGGCGATAAGACCTTTGAGCAAGCCGCCGGATTTCTACGCGTACACAACGGCAGCAACCCCTTGGATAGATCAGCCGTCCATCCGGAGGCCTACTCCGTGGTCGAGTTGATTGCAAAAAAAACGGGTCATCAAGTCAAGGAGCTGATTGGCAATAGAGCCCTGAAGGACATCGACGCTCGAGACTTTACCAGCGAGCACTTCGGTCTGTTTACCGTCAGGGACATCATTGCCGAACTGGAAAAACCTGGCCGCGATCCACGACCAGAATTCAAGGCAGCGAGATTGCAGGACGGCGTCGAAACCCTGAAGGATCTGGAGCATGGCATGATCCTTGAGGGGACCGTGACCAATGTGACGAACTTCGGCGCCTTTGTCGATATCGGCGTTCACCAGGATGGTCTCGTACATATCTCTGCGCTGGCCAACAGTTTCGTTAAGGATCCCCATGATGTGGTCAAGGCCGGTGAGATCGTCAAGGTCAGGGTGCTTGAGGTAGATCTCGATCGCAAGCGCATCGCGCTGACGATGCGCCTGTCCGACGAGCCTGCCGCAAAGAGGTCTCCGGACTCATCGACAAAACGGTCAAAGCCCAATCAGGGGCCTGCTCCTCAGAACGCCAGGTCAGGCACTTCACCGCGACCTGCCAAGCCGGCAGCTGCACCCATCAACAACGCCTTTGCCCATGCGCTCAGGAAAGCTCAGGAAAAAGCCGACAAACCCGGCTGAAGCCCTGCGAGCTACACCAAGTGCAGCTCGCAGACTCGTGACAAATCACTTCTCACCGGGAAATCTCCCCGCATTGCAGCCCTGAAGCCGGAACTCGTGAGGAGATCAGCAGCATCGGGAGGCACCGCGACCCACGATTCAGATAGTCAGCTTAAAGCTCAGCGCGGCCGTCATTCCCGGCTTCTCTTCGAATGTATTGACTCCGTCACGCTCGATGATCACAGTTTCATCCAGGAGATTCTGCAACTTTGCCTTGATGGTGATGAGGTCAGTCGGATACCAGCTATAGGTCATATCCAGCGAATGAAAAGGTAGCTCGAAACCATCGGGCGCACCATTTCGACCAGCCAGGTAAAGTCGCTTGCCATACACATTATAGACCAGTGTTGCCGAATGCTGACCGTTCATCGAATCAAACCCCAACATCAGGTTTGCCACATAGTTCGATGCACCGCTCAATTGTCGAACATTGTTGGTTGGCGCATCAGCCTCAATCCCGGCAACAATTTCAGTATCCTGAAGGGTCAAATTACCCTGCAGGAAGAACGGCTCAAACGTGTCACCAAGAAAACCCAGAGATTTCAGTCCCTCGAATTCTACTCCGTTTATCAGTCCTGACTCTGCATTAATGATTTCTCTGGCGCGATTGGTGTCACTGGCTGCAGATTCAAAGAACTCGATGGGATTAGTGATGTCCTTGCGATACAGAGTTATCGTCAGGGTATCGTCATTCGAAAAGAACCACTCTGCCCGAATATCAAAGTTCTCAAAGTCCGCCGGGCGAACGTCAGGGTTCCCGTCGGTCAGATAACCGGTTCTGGCGTCGATATAACTGGCATCAGTGATCTCCCGCAAGTCCGGTCGCACGACTGTCTCACTCCAGCCAAACCGCAACTGGAACACTTCCGCCCACCACTGTGTCATATAGGTCAGCGACACAGCCGGGTAAAGCTTGTCGTTGCGATAAGTGCCACGGGCCAATACTGCCGGGTCATTGGAGATCTGCGGGTTATTGATGGAATTGCCATAGATATTCCAGTCGAGCGCAACCTGGCGATAATCCTCCCAACGCGCACCAACTGAAGCTCGCAAAGTATCATCAAAGGTCCAGTCGACATTGCCGAATACCGCATCCGTCATCGTCGCCGCCAGGTAGCTTTGATTGTTGGTTCCGATCAGGTCAAACACATACCCATTCGCTGGATCAGTAATATTGGCATCAGAAAAGACTGTGCCAACGGGTCCGGTCAGGATCATTGGGTCAACCACACTCAACAGGCCGAGTCCGAACTGGGACTGCCGATAGACTCGAGACTTCTGTCCATGTTCAGCACCAGCTTGCAGTTCGATCGTTGACCGTCGAGTCTGAATCGGCAGACTTGCCTGCCAGCGATAACTGGTCACGTGATCATCCAGCTCAGTAAAGCGAAAATCTGCAGACGAGCTGCTCAAATTGACACTGGAGGATTGTACCAACGCTGTTTCCGGATCCGTGATGGTAGAAGACGACACTGACACCTCGTTGGGAATTGATGTTCGCGCCCTTGACTTGGAGTACATCCAGTCAACCTTGAATTCTTCCGACAGCCAATCAGGTACTTGGTCCCTAAACAAGGATCTGGTGTCAGCGCCAAGATAATGCTCTCCCGATATCTGGTTGACGGTGAGCTCCCGCTCTTCAAACTTCAAGGTTTCCTGACGGAATCCCAGACCGCTTGTACGCTGGGCATTCTCGTTAAAAAAGTCATTCCTGGCGGTTTCATCATCGGTATTTCGCAAATAGAGACTCGTCACCCTGATGGAATGATCATCGGTATACCGTGCACCGAGATTGACAGTGCCGCTGAGATCAGTCGATTTAGTAGACTCCTGTTCTGATTCATATTCCTCTGACGGCGCAGCAAGGCTGCGCGCGATGGCCTCGGTCTGGCGCCATTGTGATTTATAGCCGGCACTGGCGAGGAAGCCGATCTCCCAGTCATCGCTGAGGACATAGTTATTGCCAATGTTTCCTTTAAGGTCAAGATCCGGGTCTGCACTTTCTGTGTAGATCGAGATGTCCCGATTCAGCCCGAGTGCCAACTCACGGTTAATGACCACGGCCTCAGCCAGCGTTGCCGTCGAGTCTCCCTCACGCCTCAGGCCGGCAAGGATTGCCTGGGGATTCAGGTCGCCGGAGAATCGCTGGACAGCTTCAGCAATAACTGGCGCCAGGGCACGCGTGCCATCATCAGTTCCCCACTTGTCGTCACTTCCGCCTTTGTAGGCCAGCATCTCGCCACGTGATTGCGTATTGAAGCCGCTGCCGATCTCGATAGAGTAGGTAAAATCATCAGGAATCCCGCGAGTGCGGATGTCAATGGCACCACCGCCAAACGCCGCTGATTTATTCGGAGAATAGGCCTTCTGAACGGCAAGGGACTGCACCACGGAGGTCGGAAAAATATCCAGAGGAATGACATTCCGGCTGAGATCCGGTGACGGAATCACTGCACCATTGAGAGTGGTGTTGGAATAGCGTTCGCCAAGCCCTCGGACATAGACAAATTTATTGCCCACCAGCGACAGACCGGAAATGCGCCGCAAAGCCGCAGCGACAGTTGAGTCACCGACCCGGCTGATCGTTTCGGCACCGAGAAAATCAGCGACAACATCTTCGCTCATGCGCTCGTCAACCAGTTGCGCGGCCGCATTTCTCAACCGGCCCTCCACTACAATTTCCTCCATCTGTAAACGAGGTTTTGATGCAATTTCTGCGGACACCTCGCTGTCTTGAGCCACTGCAGTCATCTGCCACGTCAGAAGCATGATCGTGACGTACTGCTGTGGTCTGATTCTGATTACATTCAACGACTTCATTGCTCGCCTCTTACTGGTCAGCTATATCAAATGGGCTTGGCTGCAGGAGAGCAGCCGCGCCCGGAGTGCTAAGCGAGTATTTACTCGAACCAAAGGGCGATGTCGGTACCTGTGGCATCGACAGCACGTTTGCCCGAGTGAATCCCGTAGGTCCAGCCCGCAGTCCAGTCTGCAGCGCTGGTGCTCAGTGCACCGATATAGCTTGCGCCACCGACAGGCGCTGACGCCGTCGGTGCCGCGCCGTCAACAACCATATTGGCAAACGCCACAGAGTAGATAGAAGGCGTGCCTTCAAGCAGGACCAGCGCAGTATTACTGGTCGCTGTCACATCGTCGTTTGATACGACAGTCGCAAACTGAGCACCGGCGCCTTCGGCCCACGCTTGCTGAGTCGTTAGATCGGGCAGGGTACCACCCGAAGTGGGCTCGACACAGGCGAAGATCACTGAGTTCAGGAATACCTTGCCGTCTTGTGCAGCTTGGGGCGTGCCCTTGTCCAGCTTCAGGCAATAATTACCTGCAGCAGGATCTTCCGCACTGAACGCAGATATCATCAGGGAGTTATTGATTGTCGGCTGGATATCCTCGCGAAACAAGAAGCCATGGCCCGGCGAGTGAGTCGCCGTGTCCGCAGCATTGGCAGATGTGATACACGTCAGATTGCTGATAGTGGGCGAGCTCATGATACCCTGCGCTACCGCAGCCAGACCCACAGGCGCAGTCCAGCTGCCAACTCCGTCGGACTCTATGCAGTGATCGCCATCGGTTTCCGCCTGAATCACCAGTGCATTGGTGATCGTCCCGACGTAACCTTCATCAAGGTCGATAGAATCGTCACGGACATACATCGCGACGTAATTTGAGATATTAACCGCGCCACCAAACATCTCGATACCGTCGTCGTAGCTGGAATAGATTTCAAGATTGTTGACAATCGTATTGCTGCCAACTGCGCCAAAGGAAATGCCATTGAGCTCATCGCCATTGGCCACCTCGGCACCGGGGTGTTTGACGATCACATATTCCAGTCGTCCGGAGCTGTCAGCATTGTTATCACCACCATACTGTGATTCATCAAGACCAGCTGCGCCTTCTGCATCTACGTGACAGTCAGTCGTCGCCAGGTCACCGGCGGCGGCTGTTCCCGTATAAGCGCACTTGTTGGTAATGCCAAAACCGTTGATGACCACACCACCCCATTCCTGGACGGCATCATACTCAAGCGTCGGCGTCGCGGCGCGAGCACTCTCAACGTCAGAGAACGAAGTCAGGGTGATCGGCTCAAGCTGAGTACCGACGGCAAAGATCTGGGATCCGCGATTGACTATCAGAAACTGCTTGGAAGAGGTGAATGCCAGAGTAACGCCTGGTTCGATAGTCAATGTCGGACCGTCTCCGCCTTTACTGATACCTGCTGCTAACAGTTTGGCATCCGTGTCGTAGGTTTCGCCGACAAACAAACTGCCCTGAAAGACATGCACGCCACCATTATCAAGACTGGGAATCGTCAGGTCGAAGGTGAGATTGTTGCCCGCATCGACAAACGCAGGTGCATAGATGCAGTCGAGACCGTCAAAGTCACCTTCGATCGTCTGGCCTGCTTCGTTAATGTAGAACGCACAATTAACCGTTGTCACCGGTGCAGAGACGTTGTTGCTGTTTGTCACCGAGTTATCTACGGAGGAGTCCTGAGTCACCGGGCTCACATTGATGTCTCCACCACCACAGGCTGTCAGAATCGAAACCAGGGTGGTAAACATTAGCTTGTTACGGATTGATGTCATCGCTTGCCTCTACTTATTTGGCTAAAATTGAACTACTTATTCTGGTTATTGTTAGGCGCGCACATTAAGGCGACTGCGTGAAGGTCAAATAAAGGAGATGAAGGCGGCGTTAAGATGTCGCAAGAATTGTGTTAACTCGCAGGTTTAAGGCTTGATGGGGTGATTTTGGAGCAGATCTGCCGATTCAGATCCTCTGTGGGGCCAGTTCACTATTCATAATGGAAGCGTCGCTATGACTGAAACTTCAAAAGGCAAAGTCGCGGGTCCTGTGCGCCACGTCTCGAGGAAAGGCGGTTTGCCGCCTGGCTCGCTGATCCACATCGGCGAGGATCACAGGACCGAATCGCGCATCTCTTTGGTCAGCTACGGTCCAAAGGGCATCGAGTCGCGGATGCTCGAATCTATTGCCGATTTAGGAGACACCCAAGGGGCAGATACTGTCACCTGGATCAATATCGCGGGGCTGGCTGATATAGAAGCTGTTGAGGCCGTCGGCGCTCAGTTCGGTATTCACCGATTGGTGCTCGAGGATATTCTCAACACCCATCAACGACCAAAGTGCGAGCATCACGAGAACTTCATCTACCTGGTGCTGAAAGGTCTGGTTGTTCCAAAGCCCGGCACTGAGGTTGCTGATCATCAGGGACTCAAATCCGGTATTCAATACCAACAAATCAGTATCCTGCTGCTCGACAAATTCGTCATCACCTTTGAGGAAACATCAGGGCAAACCTTCGACCCCATCAAACAGCGGTTGCAGACGAGTCGAGGTCGACTTCGTGCTATGGGCAGCGACTATCTGGCTTACGAGTTACTCGACACTATTGTTGATCAGTACTTCGAATATGAGGAATACATGGCCGAGCAGATCGAGGCGGTCGAGGAGGAATTACTCCTTAACCCAACCCGCGAAACCCTGATTCGAATCCAGCGCCTGAAGCGCGAGCTGATCAAGATTCGGCGAGTCGTCTCTCCCCTGCGAGAGTTGCTCAATGGTCTGCTGCGCTCTGATTCTAACCTGATACATTCAGGCACTCAGATCTATCTAAGGGACGTCTTTGATCACTGCTTGCGCATCACCGAGACCCTGGACTCCTATCGCGACATGACCACTGGACTGTTGGATATCTATATCTCCAGTATCAGTAATCGAATGAACGAGATCATGAAGGTCCTGACCGTCTTCGCCTCAATATTTATTCCACTCACCTTTATTACGGGCATCTACGGCATGAACTTTGACAATATGCCCGAGCTTCACTGGCCCTGGGCATATCCAACCCTTTGGATACTATTTGTCAGTATTCCCGGCGGCTTGCTGATTTACTTCAAACGAAAACAATGGCTCTAGCAGTGCTCACCAGGCTCGGGTTGATATTGCTTGATTGCTTGATTCCCCGACATCCTCAACTCCTGTATCCTTACGAAAAACGGGAGGTTCGATAATCATATGATCACTGCTTTAGAAGCACTGGAGCGCCTGCGATCCGGCAATCGACGTTTTGTCAGCAACCTCAACACACGGGTACCACCGACCCAGGCCCAATTTAGTGATTTATCTGCCGCACAATCTCCCTTCGCCATCATACTGGGTTGCTCTGACGCACGCGTACCTGCTGAGATCGTCTTCGACCAAGGTCTCGGCGACCTGTTCGTGATTCGAGTGGCGGGGAATATTGTCGCGCCCTCTCAAGTGGGCAGTGTTGAATTTGCTGCTGCCCAGTTTGGCACCCCTCTGGTGGTAGTGCTGGGCCATACGAACTGCGGAGCAATCGATGCGACAATTAGCGAGCTAGGTCGGCCTTCTGCGGATCAGTCACCGAACCTACACTCTATCGTTGATCGTATTCGGCCATCGATTCAACCTCTGCTGCTAACCGAGATGAAAAACAACCCGGAATTGCTTCGTCGAACCGCTGTTAGAGCTAATATCCAGGCGTCGACCAACCACCTGCGACACGGTTCTCAGATACTGGAGCAGCTCATTCAAGAAGAAGGGCTGCTGGTCGTTGGCGCTGAGTACTCTCTGGAGACCGGCCTCGTCGATTTTTATGATGCAGTTCACTAGCGCGCTTAAGACTCTCTTTTCAATAGTGCGCGCTTATGAATAATGCGCTGACTGTCCTGAAGCAGACTTTTGGCTTCCTCGAATTCAGGCCCCCCCAAGACGAGATCATCAGCTGCTTGATCAGTGGCGGTGACGCCATGGTGATCATGCCTACAGGCGGCGGTAAATCTCTGTGCTACCAAATACCGGCCATCGTCAGGCCTGGCTGTGGCGTGGTCATTTCACCACTCATCGCCCTGATGCAGAATCAGGTCGATGCGCTGCACGAACTCGGAGTTCGCGCCAACTTCCTTAATTCAACCCTGGACCGAGACGAGTCACTGGCCATCGAACAGGCCCTGCTTGAAGGGGAACTTGACCTGCTTTATATCGCGCCTGAACGCTTGGTGCAGCCGCAGATGCTAGCCCTACTCAAGCGCGCTCAGATTAGCTTGTTTGCGATTGACGAGGCGCACTGCGTCTCTCAATGGGGTCATGACTTTCGAGTCGATTATCTGCAACTGAGTCTGCTGCATCGCGAATTTCCCGGCATACCACGAATAGCGTTGACGGCCACCGCAGATAGCCGGACTCGCGAGGAAATCATTCAGCGCCTGAACCTTGGTGCTGCCGGACATTTCTTCGCCGGCTTTGATCGACCCAATATTCGCTATACCATCACCCTGAAACAGAATCCAAGGGTCCAGCTGCTGCGTTTTTTGAACGACGCTCACCGCAATGATGCCGGTATCATTTACTGCCTGTCTCGCAAGAAGACGGAAGAAACAGCGGTCTGGCTTCAGGGCCAGGGATTTAGCGCGCTGCCCTACCATGCCGGCCTGTCTGCGGAGCGGCGCGCCCTAAACCAAACCCGCTTTCTCCGTGAAGAGAGCGTCATCATTGTCGCCACTATCGCCTTTGGGATGGGAATCGACAAGCCGGATGTGCGCTTCGTTGCGCACCTGGATCTGCCCAAGACCATCGAGTCCTACTACCAGGAAACTGGTAGAGCCGGGCGGGACGGTCTGCCCGCCGATGCCTGGATGATCTATGGGTTGCAAGACGTCATCAAACTGCGGCAGATGATGGAAGGCTCTGACGGTAGCGCAGAGTTCAAGCGGTTAGAGCAACATCGACTCAATGCGATGCTGGGTCTCTGTGAAATCACCTCCTGTCGGCGACACGCTTTGCTGGCCTATTTTGATGAGGTCTCTTCAGAGCGATGCGAGAACTGCGACACCTGCCTGAGTCCCGTCTCGACTTGGGATGCTACCGATGCCTGCCGCCGCGCACTCAGCGTGGTCTTTCGAACCGGCCAGCGCTTTGGTGTGAATCACGTCATTGATGTCTTAAGGGGTACCGCTACGCCTAAGGTCAGTCAATTCGATCACCAGCTGTTACCCGTCTTTGGTCTGGGTAAGGAACTCGTCGCAGAACAGTGGCGCTCGGTTTTCCGCCAGCTGGTGGCCAGAGGATTTCTCAGCGTCAACGTGGATGCCTTTGGCGCGCTGCAGCTCGAAGAAAAGTCGAGGCCTTTGCTGCGGGGTGAGATCACCCTGGAGCTGCGTCGGGATTTGAAAACGACCGCGGCGAAGCAGCAGACTCGAACCCCCATCAGCAATGATATCGACGTCGAACTCTGGGAAGCCTTAAGGGAATGTCGCCGCGGTCTGGCAGAAACGCAACGGGTCCCACCCTATGTCATTTTTTCCAACAACACGCTGCAAGCGATGGCAGAGCAAAGGCCCCAAACCATCGAAGCCTTCAGCCAGCTTTCCGGCGTTGGTGAGCGTAAGCGGGATAAATATGGCCCTGCATTTCTTGAAGTTCTGCGTTACGCCCAGGGTTAGCAAACTCGCGCTTTCAGACTGCGGGACCGACTCGCGGCGCCGGATCAAAAGTGACGGGCATTCGAGTTAAACCAGAGATAAAGTTCGACGGCATCCAGCTGAGCTCGCCGGCGACCCGCAGGTTTTGCATACGGGACAAAACCTCCCGCAGAATCGCATCAATCTCTAACCGAGCGAACCATTGACCCAGGCAGACATGATGCCCGCCACCGAATGCGAGATGCCTGTTGGGCGTGCGCAGAATATTCAACTGTTCAGCCTCGGCAAACGCCGCGGCATCTCGATTGGCCGCGCCATAATAAAGAACGACCTTGTCACCGGCCTTGATATCCTGGTCCTGAATACGGGTATCCATCGTTGCCGTGCGTCGCATATAGATCACCGGCGATGTCCAGCGGAGCAACTCATCACGCGCGGTCTCCAGATGCTCACTGACATTCGACTGCAAAAGCGCCAGCTGATCTGGATGATTGAGCAGCTCATACATGCCTGTTGCGACAAGGTTACGGGTCGTGTCGCCACCGGCATCAATCAACAGCATGAAAAACAACAGAAACTCGCCGTCAGTCAGTTTGCGACCATCAAGTTCTGCATGCAGCAGTTTGCTGGCAAGGTCATCCGCTGGCCTGGCACGCTTATTCCGGATGACACCCTGGCCGTACTCAAACATCTTTAGCACCGCCTTATTGATGGCATTTTCTGGCAGAGACTCGGGCGCGGAATGGATGACCTCCGTCAACTTATATAACTCACGACCATCGCTTAATGGCAGCCCCATCAAATCGGCAATAACAAACGAGGGCATCTCACCGGCAATGGCACTGACAAAGTCACATTCGCCATCTTCGATAACGGCATCGACGATTTGGGTCGCCAGTTGCTCAATTCGAGCGTTATAGCTTTTCGCTGGGCCCTGGGTAAATTCTCGACTGATCAATTTTCGATAGGTTGTGTGCTCGGGAGGATCCATCATCAGCATCATCTTGTCCGGGCCAGAGAAATTCGCCTGACTCGGATCCGGATCCTGGATCATGATGGTTGGCTCGGACGAAAAGGTTTTCGCATCACGGCCGATATTGTAGACATCCTGGTGCCGGGTTATCGCCCAGAAGCCTCGGCCATCTGGCTCAGGGTGCCAATAGCAAGGCGCTTGCTCGCGCAACCAACGGTACTGATCCTGAGGATGTCCACCGCGAAATGATGCCGGGTTAAGGAGATCTATTTTCATCGAATCCACCTCTTATGCCATGTTTCTCATTAATTTCTGCCGCCACTCCGCCTCAATATCCAGCTCTCGTCGATGATGTTTCAAGCAAGCTACATCCAGACTTCTCGATTGTCCACGCGGCCTATCTCGCGGGTCAGCTTCGCAGCCAACAAGGGTGCCAGGTGGCACTGATTGGCCATCGCCATCACACGGGCTTGGTCAGCGGTAGATAGCGCCGAGTAGTCCGACTGTAATCTTGCCAGCAGGTAGAAGCGGTAAGGTTGCGCCAGGGCTTTGACACCAATCTGGTCGATCTCGAAGTGACACATTCCTACACCCCGTTGGATCGGAGTCATGGCTCGCGGTTGTTGTTCGTCGAGCCACTCATTGATCAAGTTCGCGGCGGCCAAGGTTTCCGGCACCAGGTCGCGGGCAATATGCTGCAGTAACGCGATCATGGTACCGAGGAGCTGATCATCGGCTTCCTGGCCGCTTTGGACCGAACTTGCATCACTTTCAGCGAGCGCATATTCACCGATATCCGGCTCGGGCCGATTCATTCGCTCTACCCAGCGAAAGACATGAATCGCGTTCGCCTGCATCAGTGCCAGCGGCTTTGGATCACGACCAAGATGCGCGTACATGGGCGCCATCATGCCATAGTCAGCGATAGTCGGCGCCGCACCTAACAGGTAGGGTACGTCGCGCAGGTGGTCATTGAGCAGGCTCAGAAACTCGGCATAAAGGCTTTCAACCAACGAAAAAGTCGAGGTCACCGCACCAAATGCTTCGCCAGCATTGCGCATTCGTGCCATGGTCTGCTCCGCCAGGGCGACCCTGTCTCGATCTCGAGGAATCATCGATTGAAAATGGAAGGCGAGGAAATTCAAATTCTCTGCTGGATAATTCCAGCGATAGTGCATGGCCGGACGCAACAGACCTTCTGACCCGATGACATCAAACAGGCGAGCCAGAAAGCGCTGCCAAGGCGTCTTGGGCAGCGACTGGCCACCGCGAAGGTTTTCAAAATAGTCGATGATGGCCGTGCTATCACGGATCACTCGGCCCTCGGCCGTCTCTAGTATGGGAATTGATTGACCACCTGCATGGGGTCTGACTTGGTCTCGAAAGTGCGCAGTGGTCGGCGTGATTTCTCGATAGGGAATTCGCTGCTTGATAAGGTACGCCCGAGCTTTGCCCGTGTACAGAGACAAAGGCGTGCCGTACAGCGTCTGGATACCAGGAGTAGGTTCCGCGTCCATGAATAGTCTGCCTCGTTCATTGCCAAAAGAGATGCGAGCTGTCGATCGCCATTAGCCCTGCGACGACCCGTTTTCAATAAGCGCCGAGCGATGGCTCTGTCACTGGCACTAACATACCTTGAACGGCAGCCTAGACTCAACAAAGAAGTCTATTCGCCCTTTGTTAGCCGCTCGCTGGCAGCCTATCCACGACTTTTCACGACTTTTCACGACTTTTCACGACTTTTCACGACTTGTTCGCCGCTTGATTTGCCCGGTCCGCATCGTTAACCTGCTTCGCTCAACGCCACGAGGATATCGTCTATGTCTGCCTACAGTATCGAGATACTCAGGTCCAATCTTGCCACCACTCGCGTCACACCCATGGCCGACCCTGCGCAGGTGGTTCTGGATAGCCAGTCGGTTTTGCTGCAGGTCGATCAGTTTGCTCTGACAGCGAATAACATCACTTATGGCGTCGCCGGAGACATGATCGGCTATTGGCAATTTTTTCCGGCCGAAACCGGCTGGGGCCGAATTCCGGTCTGGGGCATGGCGACGGTCATGCGCAGTGAGGCACAAGGCATTGAGCCGGGTCAGCGATTCTATGGCTATTTCCCAATGTCCAGCTATCTCGTGGTACAAGCCGCTCGAGTCAGTGAGCGTGGCTTTGTCGATGCCATCGCGCATCGTGCAGCACTGCCGCCGACCTATAACCAATATTCTCGAGTCAACCCGCAAAATGGCTACCCGCCAAAGTTTGACCGCCACCAGATGGTTTACCGGCCATTATTTACAACTTCTTTTGTTCTGGATGATTTCATTGTCGACAACGGGCATTTTGGCGCAGACAACATCATCCTCTCCAGCGCTTCCAGCAAGACGTCTCTGGGTCTCGCCTCGCTGCTAAAAGCGCACCGAAACCTGTCCATCACAGGCTTGACCTCAAGCAGCAACCTGAACTTTGTCAACCGGTTAGGTCTGTATGACACCCTTGTCACCTACGAGGAAATTGAAACCCTGGACAACCGCCAACCGAGTGTCTTTGTGGACATGGCCGGCAACCGTAGAGTCCTGTCGCGCATTCATGGGCATTTTCAGGACCAACTCAAATACAGCTGCGGCGTGGGTATCACCCATTGGGAGTCAAGAGATGGCGAAGTCCTCGCGACACTGCCTGGACCCAAGCCAGTCATGTTCTTTGCACCGAGCCAGATTCAGAAGCGCCACAAGGAATGGGGTGCCGAGAATTTTCAGAAGACGCTGGCCACGGCCTGGGACCTCTTTCTAACAAGGGTTGACGACTGGATCACGATCGAGGTTCGTCACGGTGAAACTGGGCTTCTTACCACCTATGCCGAGGTCCTCGCTGGTGCTGCACCGAACAAGGCCTTCGTCATTGAACTGGAGTGACCGAGAGTCACTAGACAGACTCGAAGAATCTACCATCGATTCCCATGACAGCCGGGCTTGGGTTTTTAAGTTAGCGTCGACTCTACCTTCCTACTTAGATCGGATTGCGGACTCAAACTGACCTGTTCGCGCCCTTCTTTGTCAGTAGATTTCGACGGTATTTTCAAAGACGAACCCACTTTCGGCCAGAACCAGGCGATGCCGCTCTCCGTCAATATCTGCATCGGCGCGCTCATAACCGGCATCACCCTGCCAAAGGGCGACTCTGACGCCTTGTGCATTTTTGACCACTCGAGTCTCATAGACCTTGTGCGGCTGACTCGCAAAATGTGCCATAATCTCCTGACCAGAACCATGTAGCGCCAGATGGTGAAGGGTGATCCAAGTCGGTGGAGCAAGATCTATTTCACCCGCCTTATGTCGCGCCAGCGCATCGGCAGGATTAATCCATAAGTGATCAAGTATCTCACCGCCATCAATTCTTATGGGTTCATCAACAAGGGTTCGAGTCGCGAAGAACCAGGTAGCAAAACGCTTAGGGGTGGTCGCCGGCGGCGTCCAGTGGGCAAACAGCACAAAGTCGTCAGCAGCCGAGGCCAACCCTGCCTCTTCCATCGTTTCTCGGGCTGCAGCGTTTCGGGCAGCGACGTCGACATCGCCATCTTCAGGATAATCCTCTGGATCTATACGTCCACCCGGAAAAACCCACATACCACCAAACGCAATCTTTGAGTTCTTTCGTAACATCAAGACCTCTACACCCGCGGCGGCGCCGAAGTCTTTGAGAAGCACTACGGTTGCCGCCGGAATTGGCGCAGCTACGTTCTCTTCGCTGACGGGCTTCAGATCACCGTAAATATCGTTGCGATGGGTCTTGTCTGCTGGTTCGTTGATGATGAGGCTCCTGATTCGCCGTCAATATTCAGTCTGCTGGCGCCGTGATGTCACGACCCAACCCGTAAAATTCTCGATTCGGCAGCATTGAAGTGACGCTTGCCATACGATTGCTCAGGCCAAAAAATGCAGTAATGGCGCAGATATCCCAAATATCCTCATCATTGAAACCCTGGGCCTGCAGCTGCTGAAAGTCATCATCTGTGACGGCCGCAGCATCCAGGCTGACTTTCATCGCCAGATCCAACATGGCTCTTTGTCGTGAAGATAGATTGGCTTTGCGATAATTGATGGCCAGCTGATCGGCAATGATGGCATCCTTGGCACGAATTCGCAGAATAGCACCATGGGCGACGACACAGTAGAGGCATTGATTGGCAGCGGAGGTCGCGACAACAATCATCTCACGCTCAGCCTTGCTTAAGCCGCCTTGTTTGTCCATCAGGGCGTCGTGATAGGCAAAGAAGGCGCGAAACTCGGCAGGACGACGAGCGTAGACCAAAAATACGTTGGGAATGAAACCCGACTTCTCCTGAACCTCGAGTATTCGAAGTTTGATATCCTCGGGCAGGTCATTGATCTCAGGCAGAGGGAATCTCGAATTTACCCATCCGTCAACCGTTGCTGACTTCGACGAAACCATGTCTGTCACCCCATGTCTGTGGCCCATGGCCTATTAGCCTATCAACATAACAAAAAGCGGAGCAGAGTAACAACTCTCTAACCCGAGTTGGTGGCGCGCTGGACAGGCTTTGGTGTTAAAAGGTAGAGTCAGTTGTATTTAAATCATTAGGAGCCTGACCATGGCCTATGCACCTGACAATCGGGCTTTTTATGACGCTGACAGCCACATCATGGAGCTTCCCAACTTTCTCAAGGACTATGCCGACCCGGCTATACGTGATGAAATTCCCCAAGTCAGCTACAGCGCTTCACTGGTCACCGACGAAGAAGTTGCGGTCATCATGGCCCAAGGCGGACAACACACAGCTGAGCACAAGGCCAGCATGGTGGCGCTGGGTGACAAGCTGATCGAAAGCTCTAAGGAGATTCAAGCTTTGGGCGCTTTTAACGGCGCCGACCGCAGCGTTGCTCTGGACCTGTTAGGGTTCAAGAAGCAGCTGGTGTTTGCCACTCACAGTGTCGCCTTTCCGTTTCACCCCAGTTCAAAGAAGCCGCCCCATCTGCGTTACGGTGCAACCCGCGCTCACAATCGCCATATGATTGACTTCTGCCAGGCCGACGATCGTTTATTGGGTGTCGGTATCGTTCCGCTGGACAGTCCTGAACACGCCATCGCTGAATTAAAGTTCGCCATAGACTCTGGATTGAAGGCCATCTGGGTTCCCCATCGTGCGCCGATTGATATGTCACCTGGGCATGTTGATCTGGAACCTTTCTGGGCCCTGTTGGCGGAATCCGGCACGCCCTTTGTCCTGCATGTTGGCGGCTCGCCCCTACAGGCCTTGAAATCATGGAGCAACAATGGCCGCGCGGCGGTCAAAGACTGGATGGGCGGCGGCGAGAATGTTCGCACCAAAGATGCCGCCGTCATGCACCAGCCACCAGAGACCTTTGTCAGTATGCTAGTCCTCGACGGCGTTTTTGACCGCCATCCGAAACTTCGCGGGGCAGCCGTGGAGCTGGGGGCGGGTTGGGTGCCGGAGCTGGTCAAGCGCCTGGACTGGGTCACAAAAATCTACAGCCGAGTTGATACCTCGGTAAGATTTGACCGCCCACCCAGTCAACAGCTCAGCGAGCAGATGGGATTTACCCCCTTTCCGCATGAAGATGTGGCTAACCTGGTGGAACAATCGAACGCCGATCTCTATCTCTTCTCCAGCGACTATCCCCACGTCGAGGGCGGCCGGAATCCCATCAAAAAATTTGAGGACTCGCTGGCTGGCGAGACCGAAACTGTGAAAGAGAAGTTTTTTAGCGAAAATTTCCTGCGCCTTTGGCCAGAAGCCAGAGTCGCCAGTTGAACGCGCCAATCGCAACCGAGTGCGCCTCATGCTGACAATCACGCTTCGTCTGCTTCTGGCCACCCTGCTGCTGTGCTTGGCCGCCTGCAATCCGACGTCGACACCGAACAACAGCGCCTCGGTCGCCACATCAAGCGCCATAATGATGCCGCCACAGGAAACCGATGATGACCTGCACGGCATTGACTGGTTTCAGGGCTCAGTGGCAGAGGCTTTCAGCTTGGCTGCGAGCAGCGGCAAACCCATTTTCTTATATTGGGGCGCCGTCTGGTGTCCGCCTTGTCAGGAGATCAAACATACGGTCTTCAAAAGTTCGCAATTTATCGCGCAATCAAAATTATTTATTCCGGTCTACCTAGATGGTGATACTGACCGGGCTCAAACTTTGGGCGAGAAATTCGGCGTCAAGGGCTATCCGACCATGATTGTCTTTAGCCCGCAGGGAGAGGAGGTGACTCGCATTCCCGGTGGCATCGACATTTCCCGGTATAACGCGATACTGGCAGCCAGTCTTGACAGCCTGCGTTCCACGCGCCTCCTGGTGCAGCTTGCCCTGAACACACCCAACCTGTTAGTTAGCACCGACTATCGTCAGCTTGCTTATTATTCTTGGGGGCAAGATTTTGAGGCGCTGCCCGCTGGCACCGACCCCATCCTCTTCAATCAACTCGCCAAACGCATCCTGGACCAGGATCCTGAATCCAGTGCACGGCTGTACCTACAGTACCTGGTGATGCTAGCCAAAGCGCAAACTGAAAACCTGGTTAAAGTCGAGCCCGGTCAACTCCTTGTTATATTGAACTCGCCCGCGCTAGTCATAGGTACCTGGGATTATCTTGCCTATCAAGCCAAGGAGATCTCCAGCGTGTTGGACCTAGACGATCTCGCATTGGATAACCTGAAGGATCGGTGGCAGCAGGTCATGCTGGAACAGCGCCACCATGCCGCATTGTCGACTGCCGAGCAGCTAGGCGGCTGGTTTCCTTACCTGACATTTTACTTCGAGGACGCGTCAACCAACACTGCAGTCCCTGCAGATCAACTGGCTGCCATTCGCCAGGATGCAGAAACAGCCAACCGAGTGACCCGCAATGCTTATGCGCGACAAAGTGTCGTCAATCAAGTCAGCTACTTGCTTGAGACGGCTGGGCTGCAGGATGAGGCTCGACAGCTGTTGCTGGCGGAACTGGAGAGGTCTGCAGCGCCTTATTATTTTATGAGCAGTCTGGGTGCATTAGCTGAAGCACAAGGCCACATTGAAGAGGCGCTGGCATGGCGAAACAAGGCATACCAGGTGAGCGAAGGGCGGGCCACTCGGTTGCAGTGGGGCGTCAGCTATGTTGATAGTCTGATTCGACTGGCACCTCAGCAAACAGAAACCATCAGCCAGACCGCGCTGACCTTACTGGATGAGTTGAGCGAGGGTCACATTGAAGATGGCGGCATAGATGACACCTTTGCCGGACGGAATTTTCGAGCGCTGCGGCGTCTGCACAAAAACCTGCTCGCCTGGCATGCAACACAGATCGATGGCCCGCTACTGGAAAACCTGAATGCAAGATTGGGTTACCTGTGTGGCCGCCAGCCTGCTGGCTCGACGACCGCAGCGAACTGTCAATCTCTGCTGGTAGCGCCAAACCAAGATAGGTCTTAATCCCCTCTTGCTCGCGACCCCTAGCTCAGCTACGTTTCTGCAAGCACTCGGTGCAGTCCCGTGAGCCGACCCATTAACATCAACCTGGAGAGACGACATGCGTATTAATCATCTGCTGCTCATTGCCTGGCTGCTCGCAGCCTGCGCCTCAAATGCGGCGGAATTACAGGTCGGCGACTCGGCACCCAACTTTAGCCTGGCTGGCAGTGATGGCCAGATATATTCGCTGGCGGAGTTTCGGGATAAGCAGTTTGTTGTTATTGCCTTTTTCCCTAAGGCCTTTACCGGCGGCTGAACGCTGGAATGCAAGGCGCTGCGTGACAGCGACCAAGAGATACGTCGTTTTGACGTCGCCTATTTTATGGCGAGTGTCGATCAACCGCAGGACAACAAGGTCTTTGCCGAAAAAAATGCTGCAAGTTTTCCGATTTTGTCAGATCCTGACAAACAGCTGAGCCAGGCTTATGGCGTACTCTCAGATAATGGTCTGGCTCGACGCTGGACCTTCTACATGGATGCACAGGGCATCGTTCGTAAAATCGATAAGGCTGTGAGTCCGCGCAGTGCGGGAGCAGATTTGGTTAAAAACCTCGAGATGCTGGGAGCGCCAAAACGAGACAAGATTGATCAATAACCTGGCTTAGATCAATCGGTGACTTGACCCAAGGGCGGCTCGTCGAGTGGAATAGTGACACACTCTACAGCCGAGGCTAGCACCGTGACTCAAGCACTGACGCAAGCCCTTTTGGCCGGTCGAGGAATTGACCACAGCTGCGCTAATCCGCAGTGCATTGAAACCCACATTTCGTGGGTCATCTTACTCGGCGACTATGCCTACAAGATCAAAAAGCCCCTGAATCTGGGCTTCTTGGACTATACGAGCCTGGACCTACGCCAGTTTTATTGCACCGAGGAGCTACGACTGAACCGCCGTACGGCGCCGTCTCTGTATCTCTGTGTGGTTGGGATCAGCGGCTCTGCAGCCAGACCAGTCGTTAAAGCCATCCACCCTGACCAGCCTTTACCACAGGCTATCTTTGAGTACGCGGTCAAAATGCGCCGGTTTCCACAATCCCAACTCCTGGGCAGGCTGGCACTGGAGGATCGAATCAACGAACCTGTGGTCAACGCACTGGCAAAGGCGCTTGCCAATTTCCATTCCAGCCTGGCAAAAACCGTACCGCCAGGTTTTCAGCTTCGAGAACGCATCCATGGTCCTGTTCTGGATAACTTTCAGCAGCTGCGGTCTCTTGCCAGACTGGTACCGCAGGAAGCCCTTGAGACGCTGCAATTATGGAGCGAAAGAGAATACCTGCGGATAGAGGACCGCCTGCGACTACGCTATCAACAGGGTCATATTCGTGAGTGTCACGGCGACCTGCACCTCGATAATATCTTGTTCGATGGCAACCAATGCACGGTCTTTGATGGCATTGAATTTAATCCCGATCTCTACTGGATCGACACGGCCAGCGATCTCGCCTTTACCTGCATGGATCTGCAGGTTCGCGCGCAACCGGGTCATGCGAAGCACCTTCTAAACACCTATCTGGCGCACACGGGGGACTACGGAATGCTCGAAGTTTTCAACTATTATTGCGTCTATCGTGCGCTCGTCAGGGCTAAGGTTGAAGGTATTCGAGCCAAACAGTCTGTGAGCACGAGCACTACTGCGCATGTGGTTCCGTGCCAAAAATATATAAGCCATGCACAAGCCTTTTGTCAGCCCAGGTTACTGGGCCTGGTCCTCATGTGCGGTTATTCTGGCAGCGGCAAAACCACCCTTGCTCGGCAACTAGGCAAGCTCACGGGCTTTATTCATCTGCGTTCTGACGTTGAGCGTAAACGCTTGTTTGGGCTGAGCCTGGATGCCAACAGCCACTCGCAATTCATTGATATCTATACTGAGCAAGCTAGCGAGCAAACGAAGTTACGCCTTCTGGAACTTTGCAAGGAGATCATCAGTGCTGGCTATGGCGTCATCATTGACGCCACCTTTCTAAGCGCAGGCTGGCGTCAGCCGTTTTTGCAGTTGGCGAGCAAACTTTCACTGCCTATCAAGATCCTCCATTGCCAAGTCTCGGCAGACGCAGCTCGCCAACGTCTCATGAATCGACAAGCTGATGCGTCTGAAGCGACTTTTAATCAATTTCTGCATCAGCAGGCGGCCTTTGAACCATTTGCCGGTGCTGAAAAAAATGCCCTGGTGGCGGTCAACACTGAGGATCAGAGTGAGATAGAATCGGTCCTGGGCAAGCTCGCAGACGGATTTGAGCGCGCCTTCAGCCTAGACGACGTCTGAATTGCACCTATATTCGGTGCCTGATATCCAGTATTTAGTGCTCGAGGGGTCAACATGACGCAACTTCAAGGTCAAACGATGCAAATCGTCCAATGTGAGAGATGGGGCAGCCACACCGATCTTGTGATCAAGCAGGTGCCAGTACCCGGTCCTCTGGCAGCCAACGAGGTGCGGGTTAATCTTCAGGCAAGAGGCATTTCCTTTAGCGATCTGGTGCGCATTAAGGGTGACTATCAAGACACAGCAGCGTTACCATTTACGGTGGGTGGCGAAGCTGCCGGCACCATCATCGAGGTTGGCAGCTCGGTCATAGATCTCAAGGTCGGCGACCGAGTCTTAAGCCCCGGCGGATGTGTCGAGCAAATCAACGTGGCCGCGCAACGGGTATCCGTGTTGCAGCCGCATGTCGATCTCGCGGTCGCTGCCGCCTTTCGCAGTAACTATGCAACCGCCTATTACGGATTACAGCTCGCCAACTTACAGCCCGGTGAGACGCTGCTGGTGCATGGTGCTGCTGGCGGCGTTGGACTCGCCGCAGTCGACCTGGGCAAGCTTTTCGGTGCTCGCGTGATCGGCGCTGCCAGTACAGATGCAAAACGGGGTGTCGTGACAGCTTTAGGCGCAGATCACGTCATCGACAGCACTACTGACTTTAGAGATGAAGTAAAACATCTCACCGCCGGGCTGGGCGCTGATGTTATTTTTGACCCAGTGGGGGGCGAGATATTCGATCAGTCCTTGCGTTGTATCGCGCCCTTCGGCCGAATCCTTGTCGTGGGTTTCACCTCAGGTCGGCCAGCCGTGGCGAAGACTAATCACCTGCTGGTGAAAGATGCCAGTGTGATCGGCTTTACCATCGGCGGACTACAAAGGCACAAGCCGGCACTCGCCGAAAAAAACGCAGTGACCCTACTGGGCTGGCTCGCCAGCGGCCGAATCAGGCCTTTTATCTCTCATCAGTTACCGATGGAGGATATCGTCGAGGCTTACCAATTACTGGTTGACCGTCAGGTCGCCGGCAAGGTCATCCTGACTTCACATCAGGACAACCCTGCTGACTGAGTGGTTACTGGTTTGGGTTGATCAGGTACTTTTCTCCCGTCGCCTGCTTACCATAGACCTTGATTGCGTCCAGGCTCAGAGCTTCGCGGAGAGACACTGTCTTTGTGTAGCTGCTGGCGAAAGTCGTCTTGATTTCTGCGGCCACTTTCTGGCGCAGCTTTTCCGCAGCCTCGGCTCCTATCTTCGCCAGAAATGGCGTCAGAAGCCAACCTCCAAGCGCCCAGGACATGCCGAAATTCCGGCTCAAGGTTGTAGTAGAGCGTTCCAAGCCACCATAGATATAAACCTGTTTGAAGACGGTAGATCCGTAACGGCTGAATTCCTTGGCTGTCTTGTTGGCTGCAACTTCCATGCAGGTCAGAATCTGGCTCGCAAGGTTACCACCGCCCGTCGCATCAAAAGCGATCGTCGCGCCGGTGGCTACCAGCGCATCAGTCAAGTCATCCATAAACGTGGGCAAACTCGAGTTACACACATACTCCGCACCTATTGCCTTGAGAATATCGACCTGAGACTGGTTACGAACGATATTGACGAGCTTGACGCCTTCATTGTTACAGATTTTTTGCAGCATCTGGCCCAAATTAGAAGCCGCCGCCGTGTGCACTAATGCCGTATGACCCTCTAATCGCATGGTCTCTACCATACCTAATGCAGTCAGCGGATTGACAAAACAGGAGGCGCCCTCGGCCGGGGTGGTACCTTCTGGCAGCGCCAGGCACTGATTCACATGAAGAGTGCGATACTGCGAGTACATGGCGCCACCTAGAACGCCAACGGTCTTACCAAGCAGGGCCTGCGCAGCGGCTGATGATCCCGCTTGAACGACCACGCCGCCGCCTTCATTGCCCACCGGCATCGACTCATCGATTCTGCCCCCCATGGCACGTAACATGACCTCTGGCACCTTCGCGGTAATCACCGGACGGTCCGCAGTGCCGCCAGCAACCGCTGTGGACATGTCCGCCCCACCAAAAAGCAATCCCAGGTCAGAGGGGTTTATGGGCGAGGCCTCCACTCGAACGAGTACTTCGTTCTCACCGGGAGCCTTGACGGGTACAGACTCGAGAGAGAGTTGGAGCTCTCCCGCTTTAGTTACCATGGAACGTAATTGCAGCGCAGTATCGGGTATTGAGGTCGTCATTGGATCAATCTCCAGTGGTTTCAGTAGAATTCCGCAGGCAAAATACACTGCCTAGGCATCATTTAATAGGCACATGACTCATTTTATTAATGACTCAGTGTCCAGCCCTGGCGGTGACTCGCTGACAGCGACGCGATTACGACCCAGGCGTTTTGACTCAAAGAGTGCTTCATCGGCCCGGCTCAACCATTTTTCCTGCGACTCACCCAGTACATATTCCGCCACGCCCAGGGAGATTGATAACTGCCAGCCAGATATTCTCAGGTCAGCCTCAACCAAAGCACGCAGATCTTCCGCAAGCAACGCTGCAGTCGCCAGATCTGAGGCATCAGCCAGAACAATAAACTCATCGCCGCCATAGCGAAATAAATGATCGGTAACTCTGATTCGAGACAGAACGATATTAGTCACTCGCTTCAGAAGCTGATCGCCCGCTGCATGACCCGCAGAATCATTTATGTCTTTGAATTGGTCCAGATCGAAAATAATCAGAGACATGGGTTGACCAGAGCGTTCAAAGCGTTGAATCGCCTCAGCCAATTGTTTGTCCATCGCTCGCCGATTACCGGCACCGGTCAGACTATCTTTGGTGGAATATTGAACGAGCTGATCTCGTTGCAGGTTTCGCTGACTTGCAAAACCGTAGGTAAACAACACGCAACCGAGCAAGGACAAATTGATTTTCGCAAAAGTCAGACCATCCAGTTGCACCAGCGTCTCCGGCAGCAGAGCGACCAACGCGAGCACATTCAGGGCGAGAGCGTAATCGGGCTTGGTAATAAAATAGGCGGCGACCAGAGTGGGATAGATGAAATAAATCTCTGACATGCCGTTCATGTAGACATTCATCACCATGCCCGTGATCGCCAGCAAACTGACCAATACGCCGGCGATAATCACCTCACGCCGCCAGTAGACATAAGCTCCCAGGCTGGCGGCGCTCAGGCTGCCAAAGCTGTTCGCCCAACCCAGGAAATGATCATCGATGATAAAACCCATGATCGCGAAAGGAAGCAGCGTCACTGCGGCAATCGAGCAGACCATGAGAATCAATTTTTCTTCTGCGCTTCGACGCTCGAGCATACTTTTCCTCGACAGAATGCGCTCATTCTGCACCAAATTCGCCAACGATTGCTAACCGTTCGCGCCGAGCAGGATTTATCTTGGATAGGCTTGGGCCGTTAAAGCCCCCGTTGCTCAAGAAAGGCCGTCATATGAGATGCAAGACGTTGCCTGAAAGCACTTTGAATGAAATCCAAAGATTGTCGTTTAAGCGCGGCCAAATCTGTCCTTTCAAAGGGGTATTGCAATTGACTGTCAGGCAACAGCTGATCCAACAATATCGATGTCGCTCGCGGGTGAACTGCATCTGAACCCGGAACAATCAAGGTCGGGATGCGGATACTTCGCAGCTGGTGGGTAGTCAGACCAATGACCGGTAGTTCCGCGCCTTGCAGGAAGTACTCTCGCCATCTAGACATGACCGAAACAAAGTGATCGGGCGCGAGTGACATGAGAATGTTGCGGTTCGCCGGATTGGCAGCAATGCGTTGTGAGAAAAAATCTGTTGCGCAGACTGCGGCCATACCCTGACTGGCCGCCAATTCAATGAATTGTCCGTAATACTCCTGTCCCAGATGCACTGCCGCGTGTTGTCCACCTGTGACCCACCAAAGTAGTAACCCGCGCACCGATGTCGGGTACTTCAGCGCCAGTAACAGCGACAATCGACAACCTGCAGAACCGCCACCGGCAATTACCGGCGTCGCCTCAAGCTGCTCCAGCAGCGCCTGGACATCCTCGACCCAGACCTCCTGCTCACTCAGCTCGCCATCAATAAAGACGTCTGATCGACCACAATTACGCCGATCATGAAGCAGGATCCGATAACCTTTCAGAGCCAGTACATTCGCCAGATAACGCACGTCCTCCAGGCTGCCTCGGCCGCCTGGAGTAAGCACAATCCAATCACCCTGAACGCCGATTACTTCATAGTAAAGGCTGACCTGATCACGCTTAAAATAGGGCATCTGGTCTCCAGATTGAACGCCTAATGGTCCTGCTTAACGCAATAGACATAGTAGTCCTTGCGCCCGTCCACTTCTCGCTTCACCAAGCCATGAACATCCGTCTCAAATCCAGGAAATTTCTCGTTGAAATCTCTCGCAAACCGCAGGTAGTCGACAATCGTCTTGTTAAAACGCTCGCCTGGTATCAGCAATGGAATACCGGGCGGGTAAGGCGTTAGCAGGATCGAGGTGATACGGCCTTCGAGCTCGTCAAGCCGAACATGTTCGACCTGTCGATGCGCCATCTTGGCGTAGGCGTCTGATGGCTTCATGGCCGGCTGCATATCGGAGAGATACATCTCAGTCGTCAATCGAGCGACATCATAGGCTTTATAAAAGTCATGAATTTGTTGGCAAAGATCTCGCAGACCAATGCCTTCATATCGAGGATGCGCCTGCGCAAACTCTGGCATGATGCGCCACATGGGCTGGTTTTTGTCGTAGTCATCCTTGAACTGTTGCAGTGCAGTCAACAGGGTGTTCCACCGACCTTTCGTGATCCCGATGGTGAACATGATAAAGAAGGAGTAGAGGCCACATTTTTCAATGATGACGCCATTTTCCGCCAGGTACTTGGTGACAATTGACGCAGGAATCCCCGTATCGCTGAATTCACCCTTGAGTGATAGACCCGGGTTAACGATGGTCGCCTTAATGGGGTCAAGCATGTTAAATCCCGGCGCCACTTTGCCAAACCCATGCCACTCGTCATCGGCACGAAGAATCCAGTCCTCTCGATCGCCCACTCCTTCTTCGGCAAATTGATCAGGACCCCAAACCTGAAACCACCAATCCTGGCCAAATTCAGCATCGACCTTTTTCATCGCTCGTCGAAAATCAAGCGCCTCAAAGATCGACTCCTCGACCAACGCAGTACCTCCCGGTGCTTCCATCATGGCCGCCGCGACATCGATCGAGGCAATTATCGAGTATTGTGGTGATGTGGATGTATGCATCAGGTAAGCCTCATTAAAGGCATCCTTGTCCAATTTGACCGTCTCCGACTCTCGCACCAGAATTTGCGACGCCTGCGACAGGCCAGCCAGCAACTTATGGGTCGACTGAGTCGAGAAAATAATAGATTCCTTGGCACGCGGCTGATCCTTATCAATGGCATGCATATCTTTATAGAAGTGATGGAAGGTCGCATGCGGCAGCCAAGCTTCGTCGAAGTGTAGCGTGTCGATTTTGCCGTCGAGCAGTTCCTTGATGGTTTCCACATTATAGATAATGCCATCGTAGGTCGATTGGGTCAGGGTGAGAATGCGCGGCTTCTTGTCCTGCACGTCTTTCGCAAACGGATTAGCCTCGATTTTTTCTGCAATGCTTTCGGCCGTAAACTCCGCAAGCGGGATAGGCCCAATGATGCCGAGGTGGTTTCGAGTCGGCATGAGAAAAACCGGAATAGCGCCACACATGATAATCGAGTGCAATATGGACTTATGACAGTTGCGATCGACAACGACTATGTCGTCTTGGGCAACGATGGAATGCCAGACCATTTTGTTGGAGGTCGAGGTACCATTGGTCACAAAATAGCAGTGATCGGCGCTGTAGATGCGTGCCGCGTTACGCTCTGATGCTGCCACAGGGCCTGTATGATCCAGAAGCTGACCCAGCTCTTCGACGGAATTACAGACATCCGCACGCAACAGGTTTTCACCGAAAAACTGATGGAACATCTGCCCAATGGGAGACTTCAGAAACGCGACGCCGCCAGAATGGCCGGGGCAGTGCCAAGAATAGGAGCCGTCCTGCGCATAATGGACCAAGGCGCGAAAAAACGGGGGTGAAAGGCCATCCAGGTAAGACTTGGCCTCGCGAATAATATGCTTGGCAACAAATTCTGGCGTATCCTCAAACATGTGAATAAATCCATGCAGCTCACGCAAGATTTCATTGGGAATGTGGCGAGAGGTACGGGTTTCACCGTAGAGATAAATGGGAATATTAGCGTTTTTGTGCCTGATCTCCTTCACAAAGGCCCGCAGTTGCACAAGGGCTCCGTCGGTCTCTTCCGCGGAGCCAGTTCCAAACTCTTCGTCATCAATCGACAGTATAAAGGCCGATGCACGGGATTGCTGTTGCGCAAATTGAGACAGGTCGCCATAGCTAGTGACGCCCAGGACCTCCATCTGTTCCTTTTCAATGGCATCGGCGAGGGCGCGAATACCCAAACCCGAGTTGTTTTCGGAACGAAAGTCTTCATCGATGATGACAATAGGGAAGCGAAATTTCATACATATCTCCCTGGTACTGAATTTACCGACCAAGATTGGTTCGGCGTTACCCAGCTCTGCGAAGCGCCTACGATATAGCTGATAGAAATCTTAGTCAAAGCCGAAATCGCCCATTTTTAGGCTGTTCGCGATCAAGACCAAATATCTGATGAACGACTCAAAAAATCGCTGCCGAGCGCCTATTTTGGCCGGCCTAAGCCGTCGCTTAACAACAATTCGTTCTTATCCCAGACACCTATAAAACAGCACTGGATATTGCCGCTGTGTCAATATAAGATGGCGCGCCTTTTCACAAGCACTTTTTGATCCTTTTATACAGAGCATAGAGCCATGACTGACCTGAGCCGCTATCGAAATATCGGCATTTTCGCCCACGTTGATGCTGGTAAGACCACGACTACCGAACGAATTCTGAAGTTAACCGGCAAAATCCACAAGATCGGTGAGGTTCATGACGGAGCTGCCACCACTGACTTCATGGAACAGGAGCAGGAGCGCGGCATTACCATTCAGTCTGCTGCAACCACGGCTTTCTGGAAAGACCACCGCCTTAACATCATCGACACACCGGGCCACGTTGACTTCACCATTGAAGTGTACCGGTCATTGAAAGTCCTGGATGGCGGCGTCGGCGTCTTCTGTGGTTCGGGTGGGGTTGAGCCTCAATCAGAGACCAACTGGCGCTATGCCAACGAGTCAGAAGTCGCTCGCGTTATTTTCGTCAATAAGCTCGACCGGCTCGGTGCGAACTTTTACCGCGTCATCAAGCAAGTCGAGGATGTGCTGGCGGCCAAGCCGCTGGTGATGGTATTACCCATTGGCGAGGAAGAAAACTTCGTTGGTGCGGTTGACCTCATCACTCAAAAGGCCCACATCTGGGACGACTCTGGCGATCCATCCAATTATGTCATCACCGACATACCTGAGAACATGCTTGATCTGGTCGCCGAATACCGAGAAAAGCTCATAGAAACCGCCGTGGAGCAGGATGAGGACATCATGATGGCCTATCTTGAAGAAGGTCAAGAACCTTCTATCGAGGACCTGAAGCGATGCATTCGCAAAGGCACGATTGCCCTGGACTTCTTTCCCACCTTCTGCGGCTCAGCCTTCAAGAACAAGTGCATTCAGATGATGCTGGACGGCGTTGTCGACTATCTGCCAAACCCAACAGAGGTGACTCCTCAACCTGAAGTCGATATGGAAGGCAATGAGACGGGTAGTTTTGCCATCGTCGATGCGGACAAGCCACTTCGGGCGCTGGCCTTCAAAATCATGGACGATCGATTCGGCGCGCTGACCTTCACTCGAATCTACTCAGGTAAACTGAAGAAAGGCGACACAGTATTGAATACCTTTACAGGCAAAACCGAGCGAATCGGTCGCCTGGTGGAAATGCATGCCAATGAGCGAATCGAGATTGACTCTGCGACGGCCGGCGATATTGTCGCACTGATCGGCATGAAGAATACCCAGACAGGGCACACTTTGTGCGACCCCAAATACCCCGCAACGCTGGAACCCATGGTCTTTCCGGAACCGGTAATCTACATAGCGGTGTCGCCAAAGGATAAGGGCGCTGCGGAGAAAATGGGCTTAGCCTTGTCAAAAATGATTCAAGAAGACCCATCTTTCCGTGTGGAAACCGACGTTGAGTCAGGAGAGGTTATTCTTAAAGGCATGGGCGAATTGCACCTGGACATCAAGGTCGACATTCTTCGCCGAACCCATGGCGTTGACGTTGTCGTCGGCAAACCTCTGGTAGCGTATCGCGAATCTATCACTCGACGAGTCGAAGATTCCTACACACATAAGAAGCAAACCGGTGGATCAGGTCAATTTGCTAAGATCGATTATGTTGTCGAGCCGGCAGAAGTGGGTACGGGTTTTCAGTTCGAATCCAAGGTCACTGGCGGTAACGTGCCTCGCGAATTCTGGCCAGCCGTTGAGAAAGGTTTCAAAGTCAGCCTGGAAGAAGGTCCACTGGCAGGATTCCCCTGTCTTGATGTCAAAGTATTGCTGATGGATGGCGGCTTTCACGCGGTCGACTCATCGGCAATCGCGTTCGAGATAGCGTCTAGAGCTGCTTATCGGCAAACCATGCCCAAAGCCGGTCCACAAATCATGGAACCCATCATGAAAATCGACGTATTCACACCGGACGCCCACGTGGGTGATGTGATCGGTGACTTGAACCGTCGTCGCGGCATGATCCAGGGTCAAGAAGCTGGTGCAACCGGTACTCGCGTCAAGGCCCAGGCTCCCCTGTCTGAAATGTTCGGCTATATCGGTGATCTGCGCACCATGACCTCCGGTCGTGGTCAGTTCTCCATGGAGTTCAGTCACTACAGCCCGGCACCAAAAAATGTCGCCGACGAAGTGGTCAAAGAAACTCTGGAGCGCAAAGCCGCCAAGGCCTAAACCCGGTGGCCTATGCCGCCCGATCTAAAAAAGGCCGGATATCCGGCCTTTTTTTTGCCCGTCACTCGCGCTCAGCCCTTTGGATCTTTCTGCCGAAAACCAAAGTCATTGATGCCAGGATATTTCATCGGCTTACAATC